>Ga0214921_10009603_pt1 | contig 12195 bp, 9 predicted proteins | sample LL1505_MetaG_FD_177992 | JGI IMG/M metagenome (GOLD analysis project Ga0214921, IMG submission 177992) | Freshwater microbial communities from Lake Lanier, Atlanta, Georgia, United States - LL-1505 | ecosystem: Environmental > Aquatic > Freshwater > Lake | place: USA: Georgia | collected 2015-05-28 | reverse complement strand
CCCGCAGCCGAGCCTCGCGGCTTTGGCCAGGCTTACTCCCCCAATACCGCTTATTCGCCAGGTGGCGCGCCAGGCTACCCGGCCGCGCCAATGGGTGGCACCGGCTCCACCGTCAGGGGCGCTGTGGTGGGCGGTCTGGCTGGCTTGGCTGCCGGCTATGCACTCAGCAAGGCCATGGACGGCAACCAGCAGCATGGCAGCTCGGGCTTGCAGAATGAAGGTTACCGGCCCATGGACAATGTGCCGGCCCAGCCGGACCTGGGTGCCTTCGATGCCGGCGCCGGCGGCGACAGCTGGGACAACACGCCTGAGAGCGGCGGCAGCGACGACTGGTAAGCCAGCCCCCCTGACGCGCAAACGGGCGTCAGGGGGGCTGCCGACGCTTGCGCCTCAACCACCAAAACAGGCCTGCCGCCAGCGCCGCCACCAGCACCAGCACGCCTTCGAAGCGTTGTAACCGGGCCAGCAGGACCTCGGCCGCATGACCGAACACCCAGCCGGCGCCGCCGATGATGAAAGCCCACAGCACGGCGCCAATGGCATTGAACAGGGCGAAACGCAGGGCATTGACGGCCGAGGTGCCGATCAGGATCGGGCCAGCAATGCGCAAGCCATAAGCAAACCGCACGCCGATGATCACGGCCTCATGAAAGCGTTCAATCAGGGCGTCTAGGCGCAGGGCTTGCCGACCGATTGACGGCCAACGCGCGATCACGGCCGGGCCGTGCCGGCGGCCTAGCCAAAACCAGAACTGATCGCCCAGAAAACCCGAAATGGCAGCCACCACCAGCACAGTGCCAAAGTCAAGCTGGCCACGGTGCGCGGCGTAACCGGCCAGGATCAAGAGTGTTTCGCCCTCCAGGAGGCAGCCTAGCGCCAGCAGCCAATAGCCATGCGTGCTGATCAATTCACTCCAGTCCATGCCGGCTCACCACGCTCCTTGACGGCTCACTTCTGCGCCCATTTTTCTAAGCTCAGCTCGGAGGCACCGCCGCCGGGTCAGTCTAGGGCCCGGTGACGCGGGGCCATTGATGTGGATCAGCGGTGAGCTACCGGCAAACCATCACGCTGCCGAAGCAGGCCGCACGGCCCGCGAAAAGATATAGATACCGGCAATCACCAGCACAGTCCCGGCAGCAACCCAGGCGGTGAAGGGCTCGCCCAGCACCAGCACCCCCATCAGGATGGTGGCCATCGGTCCGACCATGCCGGCCTGCGCCGCCATGCCGGCGCCAATGCGCTCGATGGCCATCATCACCAGCAGCACCGGCATCGCCGTGCACAGGGTGGCGTTCAGCACCGACAGCCACAGCACCTCGGGTGCGACCACCGCCGCACTCAGGGGCCGCAACAGCAGGAACTGTGCGATGCACAGCAGGCAGGCCAAGGTGGTGGCCAAGCCCACCAGCCGCAGTGAGCCCAGGCGCTTGACCAACTCGCCGCTGAAGCTGAGGTAGATGGCGTAAGACACCGCACTGAGAAACACCAGCAGCGCCCCCAGAGCGGCATCGGCCCCCTGCAGCTGCACCTCGTGGCCAAACACCACCAGCACGCCCAGGTAGCTCACTGTCATGCCCAGCAGCTGCAGGCCCAGGATGCGGCGCTGGTACAGCAGCAACCCCAACAACAGCACCAGGGTGGGGTTGAGGTACAGAATCAGCCGCTCCAAAGACGCGCTGATGTAACTCAGGCCGGCAAAATCAAGAAAACTGGCCAGGTAGTAGCCGCTGAAGCCCAGCCCGGCCACACCCCACCAGTCGCGCCGGGTCAGCGCCAGCTTGCCCCGGCTGGCCCACCAGGCCATGACGGCAAAAATGGGCAAGGCAAACAGCATGCGGTACATGATGAGCGTGACCGCATCCACGCCATGCCGGTAAGCCAGCTTGATGATGATGGCCTTGCCGCTGAATGCCACCGAGCCAATCGTAGCCAAGGCCAACCCGCGCAGCAGGGCCGTGCCGTGGACCGCGCTCAAAAGCCGACCGCCTGGCCATCGCGCCGGGAGTCGCTGGCCGCCACATACCCCTGCACCGCCGGGTCACCGGCGCGCCAGATGAACTGTCCGGCGCCAAAGTCCTGGTACGAGTCGTTGATGACCTCCATGCGATGGCCCCGGTCGCTCAGGCCCTGCACCGTGGCCGGGTGCATGGCGGCCTCGACGTTGATCTCCAGCCCGGCATTGAAGCGCCAGCGTGGCGCATCACAGGCGGCCTGCGGGCTTTGCCGGTAATCCAGCATGCGCACCAGCGTTTGCATATGGCCCTGCGGCTGCATGTTGGCGCCCATCACGCCGAAGCTCATCACCGGCTGGCCGCCACGCGTCAAAAACGCCGGGATGATGGTGTGGAACGGTCGTTTACCCGGCGCCACCTGGTTGATGCTGCCCGGCTCCAGGCTGAAGGCGTGCCCCCGGTTCTGCAGGCTGACGCCAAACTGCGGCTCGACGCAGCCCGAGCCAAAGCCCATGTAGTTGCTTTGTATAAAGCTGACCATCATGCCGCTCTCGTCCGCCGCCGTGAGGTAGATGGTGCCGCCCTTGACCGGTTTGCCAGCGCCAAAATCCTGCGCCCGCTTCATGTCAATCAGGCGGGCGCGCGAGGCCAGGTAGGCATCATCCAGCATTTGCGCCGGCGTGACCGACATGCTGGAGGGCTCGGCCACGTAGCGGTAGACATCGGCAAACGCCAGTTTCATGGCCTCGATCTGCACATGTTGGGATTCGGCGCTGTCCAGCCGCAAGCCGGCCAGGTCAAAGTGCTCCAGAATGCCCAGGGCGATCAGCGCGGCAATGCCCTGCCCGTTGGGCGGGATCTCGTGCAGGGTGTACCCACGGTAGTCCCGGCCAATGGGGGTGACCCATTCCGGCCGGTAGCTGGCAAAGTCGCTGGCGCGCAAACCGGCACCCTGTGTCAGCGCAAACTGCGCCAGCGCCTGGGCGATCTCACCGCCATAGAACGCTTCACCTTTTGTAGCAGCAATCGCACGCAGGCCTAGGGCTGCAGCCGGAAAGCGGAACAATTCACCGACCTCGGGCGCGCGCCCGTAGGGCAGAAATGCGGCTGCAAAACCGGGCTGGCCTTGCAGCTCGGCCACCGGCGCCGCCCACTTTTGCTGGATCACCGGCGTCACCAGGTAACCCCGCTCAGCGATGTCGATGGCTGGCGCCATCAGGTCAGCGAACGGCAGCTTGCCAAAACGCTCGCTCAAAGCGGCCCAGGCACTTACTGCCCCCGGCACGGTGACGGCATCCAAGCCGCGCTTGGGCGGGTTGATGGCTCCGGCACCGTACTTGCGCGTGAAATAGTCCGGCGTCCAGGCCTGGGGCGCCCGGCCCGAGGCGTTCAGCCCCTGCAGGCTCTGCCCGTCCCACACCAAAGCAAAGGCGTCGCTGCCCAAACCATTGCTGACCGGCTCCACGATCGTCATGGCCGCCGCTGCCGCGACTGCCGCGTCGACCGCATTGCCACCCTGGCGCAGCATCTGCAGGCCAGCCTGGGCCGCCAGCGGGTGCGAAGTAGACACCACATTGCGCGCAAACAGCGGTGCCCGCGTAGACAGGTAGGGATTGTCAAAATTGAAGTTCATGCGATCAGCCTTTGAATACTTTGTGGTGCAGGCTTATGGTCTGGCTTGATCAACCCATCCAGGGTGGACCCCTGCAGGCCCGCCCGGCAGATGCAAGTCCGTCTCAACACGACCCAGCGCGCTGCGCCAGTCACCCAACTGCGTTTGCCGATAAAGCCTGGCTGTAGGGTACCAAGGGCTGTCTTCGCGGTCCTTCAGCCAGCGCCAGTCAGGCACCCAGGGCAACAACAGCCACAACGGTTTACCCAAACCACCCGCCAAATGCGCAACGCTGGTATCGACGCTGATGATCAGATCCATCAAATCACACAGTGCGGCCGTGTCTGCGAAGTTATGCAACGCCTCACCGAAATGCAGAATGTCCGGCCGTGCGGCCAGGGTTTTGCTATCCGCATCTCTGACCTCCTTTTGCAGGCTGACGTACTGGTACTGCGCGGGCAAGAAAGTGAGCAGCAAGTCAAGCGGGATGCTGCGGTTGTGGTCATTTTTATGGTTCGGGTTGCCACTCCATGCCAAACCGATCCTTAGCCTGGATGGGTCGCCCAGCCGGTGACGCCAGCGATCACGGACGCTGTCTTCAAGGTAAAGGTAGCGATGGGGCGCGGGTACCGTATCCAGCCTGGTCTTGAAGGCTAGCGGCAAGCTCAAGAGCGGGCAATGGTAGTCAAATGGCGGTAGCGCTTCGCCCTGCGTTACAACCAGCGCCAGTCCCTGCAGGTTGACCATCAGAGATTTGACTGGTGGCTGCACCAGCAGGACCACGCGCGCACCAAGACCAGCAACCAAGCTGGCATAGCGGCAAAACTGGATGGTGTCCCCAAGACCTTGCTCGCAATAGAGCAGGATGGTCTTGCCGCGGACCGGCACGTCGCCCAGCCATTGCGGCTCGGCAAAATCGTGCCGACTGCCGGACCGAAAGTCGGTCTCCCAACGCCACTCGTAGCCAGCCCAACCCTGGTCAAAGTCACCCAGCAGCAAGCGGCACAATGACAAATTCCAGTGCGCGTCGGCATTGTCGGGCTGAATCTGCGTTGCACGCTCATAGCACTGCAGCGCCTCATCAAGGCGGTTGAGACAATGCAGGGTTGCGCCACGGGCCACATGGGCGTCGGCGCAGTTGGGTTCGTTTTGCAGCGCCTGCTCGTAGCAATCCAATGCCAAGTCAAATCGGCGCAGGTCATGAAAAGTCGCGCCACGATTGGTAAGCGCATCGGCATAGTCCGGCCTCAGATCCAGCGCGCGCCCAAAACTGAGCAGTGCATCATCCAGCCGTCCCATTTCCTTGAGCGCAATGCCATGGTTGTTGTGGGCTTCAGCATAGTCTGGCTTGAGATGCAGCGCCCGATCAAAGCTGGCCAGCGCATCGGCATAGCGCTTGAGATCATGCAGCAGCCTCGCACCCCGATTGTTGTGTGCCTCCGCATAATCCGGCCTGAGCCGCAGCGCCAGATCAAAGCTGTCGAGTGCGGCATCAAATCGCTTCAAATCAGCCAGGGTGACGCCCCGGTTGTAGGCTGCTTCCGGATAACCCGGACGGAAATCTGCGGCGCATTCGAAGCTGTCCAAGGCGTCCTGCAGGCGCTTAAGTTCCCGCAGCGCGATGCCGCGGTTCAAGTGCGCCTCGGCATAGGTCGGCTCAAGTTGTACCGCACGCGCATAGCTGGCCAGTGCTTCATCAAAGCGCCGAAGCTCGCGCAATGCATTGCCGTGGTTGAAGTGAAAGCCGGCAAACCCGGGTACGAGACGCAGTGCCCGGCTGTAGCACGCCAAAGCATCAGCGAAGCGCCCGAGACCGAAAAGCAAACTGCCCATGTTCGAGTGGCAACCGGCGTCGGCCGGGTTCAAAGCCACTGCCCTCTCCAGCAAGCCCAGAGCCTCATCGGAACGCTGCGTTTGCGCCGCAATGATGCCAAGCAAGTTGAGGGCATCAAAGCAGTCTGCCTCAACGGCGAGGATCGTTTGGCAATACTTTTCAGCAGCCGGCAAGTCGCCGTCCTCGTACGCCACGAACGCGTGTGCCAAGGCTTGCTGCACTGTGATCGGAACGCCTCCAGATGCGGGAAGCACCTGCTTGCCGCGTTCTTTTTTCTTTTGCCGATGCTGATGGGGAGGGGCCATGGTGGTCCGGTCGCGCAGAGGCTTAATCTCCCCTGTTTCGAATCCCCTCCTGCCGGGTACCGAAACCATCGGTTCGAGAATGCATCGTCCGCCAAGCCATTGCGAACCAGCCCGAGCGCCCACAAACCTCATTCATCGACAAATGCCTCTTCGCGCTTTTTCTTGATGGCAGGCAGCAAGACGATCAGCAGCAGCAGTGCGGCCACCGCCAGCAGGCTGGCCGACAAGCCGCGCGTGACAAACACGCTCCAGTCCCCGCGCGAGAGTAGCAGGGCGCGGCGCAGGTTTTCTTCCATCATCGGCCCGAGGATGAAGCCCAGCAACAAGGGCGCAGGTTCCATACCCAGCTTGATGAACACGTAACCAATGAAGCCAAACAGGCCGACCAGCCAGATGTCAAAGGTGTTGTTATTGGTGGAATACACCCCGATGGCGCAGAACAGCACAATGGCCGGGAACAGCCAGCGGTAGGGCACGCTCAGCAGCTTGATCCACATGCCGATCAGCGGCAGGTTCAGCACGATCAGCATGGCGTTGCCGATCCACATCGAGGCGATCAGGCCCCAGAACAGCTCGGGGTTGCTGGTCATCACCTGAGGGCCGGGCTGGATGTTGTGGATGGTCATGGCCCCCACCATCAAAGCCATCACGGCATTGGGCGGGATACCCAGTGTCAGCAGCGGAATGAACGAGGTCTGGGAGGCCGCGTTGTTGGCCGACTCGGGCGCGGCCACGCCACGGATGTTGCCCTGCCCGAAGGGCACCTCGCCGGGTTGCAGCTTGGTTTTCTTCTCGATGGTGTAGGCGGCAAAGGCAGCCATCACGGCGCCACCGCCAGGCAGAATGCCCAGGAGGGAACCCAGCGCAGTGCCGCGCAGCACGGCGGGCGTCATGCGCTTGAAGTCTTCTAGGGTGGGCATCAGGCCCTTGACATCGGCCGTGAACACCTCGCGCTCATCTTCGTGCTTGCCCAGGTTGCTGATGATTTCGCCGTAGCCGAATACGCCCATGGCGATCACGATGAAGCCGATGCCGTCAGTCAGCTCCGGGATGTCAAAGCTGAAGCGGGCCACGCCCGAATTGACGTCGGTGCCAACCAGCCCAAGCAGCAGCCCAAGCAAAATCATGCCCACCGCCTTGAGCAGCGAGCCCGAGGCCAGCACCACCGCGCCGATCAGGCCCAGAATCATCAGGGAAAAGTACTCGGCTGGACCGAATTTGAAGGCCACCTCGGTCAGCGGCACCGCAAATGCGGCCAGCACCAGCGTGCCCACGCAACCGGCAAAAAACGAGCCCAGGCCCGCCGCCGCCAGTGCAGGCCCAGCCCGGCCCTTGCGCGCCATCTGGTAACCGTCGATCACTGTCACCACCGAGGACGACTCACCCGGCAGGTTCACCAGAATGGCCGTGGTGGAGCCGCCGTATTGGGCGCCGTAGTAGATGCCAGCCAGCATGATCAATGCCGACACGGGCGGCAGGGCGTAGGTGGCAGGTAGCAGCATGGCAATGGTCGCCAACGGGCCGATGCCGGGCAGCACACCAATGAGCGTGCCGAGCAAGCAGCCGACAAAAGCGTACATCAGGTTGATGGGCGTGAAGGCCACGCCAAAGCCGAGCGACAGGTTGTTGATCAGATCCATGGTCTATTCCCTCTTAACCTGTGATGAAGGCCGGCCAAACCGGAAACTGCAGCTTGAGCAGCACGATGAACGCCAGGTAACTCATGATGGCCAGGATCGTGGCGAGCACAAGCACTTCCTTGATCTTGAATTCCTCGCCAGCCAATGCGGCAACCAGGGTCAGGGCGTAGATCGCCGCAATCAGGCCGAAGGCAGGAAACTTGATGCTGGGCAAACCGCCCAGCATCAGGCCAAACAACAGATTGGCAGCGATGATGAACACCAATGGCTTCCAGGCCCAGGCGCCGACCTTGTCGCCATCCTCGGTTTCGACCACCAAGGCCTTGAAGGTGATGACAGCGCCCAGAATGGCCATCAGCACACCCAGCATCATGGGGAAGTAGCCCGGGCCCATGCGGGCGCCAGTACCGAGGCTGTACTTGGTGGCGCCCCAGGCGAAGGCCACGCCGACCGCCGTGAACAAAAGACCCGAGAAAAAGTCTTTTTGACTCTTGATATTCATCTACACATTCCTTGGAATTGGATTAACCGCCGGATTCTGCACCCGAATTGACCCTGCGCCAACTGTGGATTACACCTACGCCATGTGTCGGACCGGGGGCGGCTCAGGCCTGCAAGGGTTTAAGCCCCCGCACCCATTTGCTGGCCGGCAAGGCCCACAGCGCTTCGATGTCTGCTGCCCGCCCGAGCAGCAGGTCGCGGCGCGGCCGGGTGCGGCTGCGTTGAGCGAGGACCACGGTGTTGCCTTCGCGGGTGGGTTTGAAAGCCCACACCGTCTCGGCGCCGAATGCCGCCGAGATTTTTTCAACGCTGCGCTCAAAACTGGAGGCCCGGCCGAACAAATTCACTGTCATGCAACCGTCCTCGGCCAGCAAGCGCCGGCAGTGTTGGTAAAAAGGCAGGCTGTCCAGCACGGGCGCTGCCGCCTCGTGGTCGTAAAGGTCCACCTGCAGGGCATCCACCTGACCCCACCAGCGCGGGTTCTGGATTTCTTCGGCCGCGTTGGCCAGCACCACCTGCAGCCGGGCGTCGTCGGCCGGCAGCATGAACCAGCCCCGGCAGGCCGTCAGCACTTGGGGGTTCAGTTCGATTGCGGTGGTCCTCATGGCCAGCACCTTGTGGCAGAACTTGGTGAGCGATGCAGCGCCCAGCCCCAACTGCAAGGCCTGCCGCCCAGCCACGCTGGCCGGCTCGACAAACAGCAGCCAGGCCATCATGCGCTGGATGTACTCGTGAAACAGGGCGTTGGGGGCATCGATCCGCATCGAGCCCTGGATCCATTCGGTGCCCAGGTGCAGATGGCGCAATGACCCCTGCTCAGAAAAATTAACCTCCGGCAGGCGGGGAGCGCGGTGCTTGGACTTCAAGATGCCCACATTATCCCCAACACCCCGGTGTACTCAGGGCTGCGGCCCGACCTTGCGGGCGTGGAAAATGAAGCCGATGCTGTTGAGCAGCAACTGCGCCGCCAGGATCGAGGTCACACCAGTCGGGTCATAAGGCGGTGACACCTCCACCAGGTCCATGCCGATGATGTTGCCGCCGCTACGAACCGCCAGCGCCTGGATGATTTCCAGCACCTCGTAATACAAAAAGCCGCCATGGCTGGGCGTGCCGGTGCCAGGCGCGATCGACGGGTCAAAGCCGTCGATGTCGATGGTCAGGTAGTAGTTCAGGCCGGTCGGGATTTGCGCCAGCACCCCGGCCGTGCCCAAGCGGCGCACGTCTCGCACCGACAGGATTTGGGAACCCGCGGCGCGGGCGGCGGCGTAGTCATCGCGGTTGGACGAGGACACATTGCGTATGCCGATCTGTGTCATGCCAACCACGTGGTCCATTTCGGAGGCACGGCGCAGCGGGTTGCCGTGGCCGTAACGCACGCCGTGGCGCTGGTCAACAAAATCCAGATGGGCATCGACATGCAGGATGTGGATAGGCCCGCGCCCTTCAAAGGCCTTCATCACCGGCGCGTGGACCGAGTGGTCACCGCCCAGCACCACCGGCATCGCACCTTGTTCGAGCATTTTGCGCACCGCCAGTTCGATATTGGCATTGCTGCCCACCATATCGGTGTGGATGATGTCGGCGTCGCCGGCGTCCACGATGCGCACCTCCTCGCGGGTGAGGTACATCACATCGTCTTCAAAGTCGTAGGCGCCGGCGTGGCCAAAAGAGAACAGAGTGGACGCCTCGCGAATGCCGCGCGGGCCAAAACGGGCACCGGCTCGCCATTGCGTGCCCATGTCGTTGGGCGCACCGAGCACCGCCACATCAGCGTTGATTTGGTCCCAGTCGGTCACAGGCGGCGCCTTGGCAAAGGTGCAATGGCCCACAAAAGGCAGGTTCAGGCGGCCGGCTTCGTAGGCGTTGTCTGCCATGGCTTAGGTTCCTTCAGATCAGGGTGGGTGCGGGAGCCAGGGGCTCAACTTGTCAGTGTACGGCCCTAAGGGCGGCCCCAGCAATGGCCCCAACCTGGGCAGGGCGGTCACAGCGTTGCGCAGGGTGGCCTGCGCCAGCAACGCGGGCGCCATGCCGCGCAGCGCCGCCAATTCGGCGCCGATCCGTGGCAACTGCTGCGGGCTGTTGCGACCCTGCGGCTGGCCGGCTGCACGCTCGGCTGCCGTGGCGTAGAGCCAGTGCGGCGGCATATCGGGCGCGTCGGTCTCCAGCACGATGGCGTCCAGAGGCAGCCCGGTGGCCAGGCGCCGCAACTGCAAGGCACGGTCATAGGTCAGCGCGCCGCCGAAGCCCAGCTTGAAGCCCAGGGCCACAAACGCCTGCGCCTGCTGCTGGCTGCCGTTGAAAGCGTGGGCCAAGCCGGTCCAGCCTTGACCACCACCGACAGCGCGCAGGCCTTTAAGCAGCCGGTCCGCCGAGCGCCGCACATGCAAGATCACCGGCAATTCGTGCTGGCGCGCCAGCCCAAGCTGCGCTTGGTAAAAAAACTCCTGGCGTTCACGCAGCGGGCTCTGGCACAGCGCAGGCACAAAATAATCCAGGCCAATCTCGCCCACCGCGACGAGGCGCGGATCGTCGCGATAACGCGTCAAGGCCGCATCCAACCGGTGCAGGTCGTCGTCAGCGGCCTGGCCCACATACAGAGGGTGAATGCCCAGCGCGTAGCTGTCGCCGCCGGCATGGGCCAGTGCGCGCACCGCCTCAAAATTGGCCACCTCTACTGCCGGCAGCACGCAGTGCACCACGCCCTGGCGCGCCGCTTCGGCCCGCACCGCCAGCACATCGGCGGCAAACTCGGGGGCATCCAGGTGGCAGTGGGTGTCGATCCAGCCGTTCATGGTGCCAAATGCTTTGGCCTGCTCACGAGTTCGGGCGCCAGCGCCTGGACCGCCTGGTAATGGCTGAGAAACACCTGGCCGCTCAGGTCGCGCAGGAAGTGCGCATCTTTCAAACGGTCCATCACCGGGCCTTTGATTTCACTCAGGTGGAAGGCGATGCCAGCGTCGCGCAACCGCCGGTCAATGGCCTCCAGGCTCTCCAGAGCGCTGGCGTCGATGTCATTGACCGCAGAGCATTGCAACACGATGTGACGGGCCTGCGGGTGTTCAGCCACCACGTCATTGACCCAGTCTTCCAGCGCCCGGGCATTGGCGAAATACAGGCTCTCATCGACGCGCAGGCTGACCACGCTGGCACTGGTGACGACCTGGTGCCGCAGCACGTTGCGAAAGTGTTCGGTGCCGGGCACCAGCCCCACTTCAGCCATGTGCGGGCGACTGGTGCGGTACAGAAACAGGGCCAGCGACACGGCCACGCCCACCATCAGTCCGACCTCGACCCCCTGGGCCAAGGTCAGCAGCAGCGTGGCCAGCACGGCCAGGAAGTCCGTTCTGGAGTAGGCCCAGGTGCGCTTGAGAATGGCCAGGTCTACCAAGGACAGCACCGCCACGATGATGGTGGCCGCCAGCGTGGCCTGGGGCAGGTAGTACAGCGCGGGCGTCAGAAAGAGCGATGCCAGCGTGATGCCGATGGCGGTGTACACGCCGGCTGCGGGGGTCTGTGCGCCGGCGTCGAAGTTGACCACCGAGCGTGCAAAACCGCCAGTCACCGGGAAGCCGCCGGTGAAAGCCGCCGAAAGGTTGCTGGCGCCCAGGGCCACCAACTCCTGGTCTGGCTCGATACGCTGGCGGCGTTTGGCGGCCAGGGTTTGCCCCACTGACACCGACTCCACAAAGCCCACCACGCTGATCAGCAGGGCCGGCACCGCCAGCGATTGCCAGAGTGCCAGGTCCCACAAGGGCAGGGTCAGGGGCGGCAGGCCCTGGGGCACGGTGCCCACGATCTTCATACCCTGGCCTTTCCAGTCCAGCGCCCAAGCCAGCACGGCGGTGACCACAATCGCGGCGACCGGGCCGGCTTTGGCCAGCGCATCCGCCAGCCGGACGGTCAGACCCAGCTTGATCAGCAGCGGCTTGAGCCCTTTGCGCACCCAAAACAGGAAGGCCGTGGCCAGCACCCCCACACCCAGCGTGAGCCAGTGGGTGTTTGGCGCCTGCACAACAAGGGCATAGACCAGTTCAACAAAGTTATGCCCCTCGGCCTTCACGCCCATCAGGGTCTTGATCTGGCTGGCCGCGATCAGCAAGCCCGAGGCGGAGATAAAACCGGAGATCACCGGGTGGCTCAGAAAATTGGCTAGAAAGCCCAGCCGCAGCAGGCCCATCAGCAACAGCATCCCCCCCGACAGGAAGGCCAGCGTGATGGCCACCGCCCAGTAGGCTGGGGTGCCGGCGGCGGCATGCTGGCCAATGGCGGCTGCCGTCATGAGCGAGACCACCGCCACCGGCCCCACCGCCAGCACCCGGCTGGTGCCAAAGATGGCGTACAGCAGCAG
>Ga0214921_10009602_pt1 | contig 12197 bp, 11 predicted proteins | sample LL1505_MetaG_FD_177992 | JGI IMG/M metagenome (GOLD analysis project Ga0214921, IMG submission 177992) | Freshwater microbial communities from Lake Lanier, Atlanta, Georgia, United States - LL-1505 | ecosystem: Environmental > Aquatic > Freshwater > Lake | place: USA: Georgia | collected... | reverse complement strand
CAAGGAAAGCTGTAATAACAAGGAGAAGAGAAAGAGCAGCCTTTGATGACTTCTGCGCAATCTCAACTGACTTCTTATATGTAGTTGAAAGAGCGTTAAGTGCTGTTAGGCCAGTCTTTTCATCAACAATCCAGTCTTCAAGGACTCGGACCATTGATTTGCGAGCGCGAACAAGAATATGACGAACATTTGCTGGGCTTGTGTTAAGCGCAGTTGCGATTTCCTCTGTTGTGCGCCCTTCCATTTCCCACATGACGAGTGCTGTGCGCTGGTCTGGGGTCAGGCGTGAGAGAGCTTCGCGAACGATCGCGGCATCTTCTGCTGCAGTAATAGTGGTATCAAGATCAATGTGGTTTTCAGAGGCGATCTCGTTCAGGCGCTCCTGAGTAGTGTCGGCATCAATTGCAACTAGGTTTGGACGAGCACCGCGAGCGCGGATTACGTTTAACGCAAGGTTGGTAACTGAGGTGCGAAGGTATGCGATTGCGCGATCTGCTGAATCTAGATCAGGGGCAGCAAGCATGAACTTCAAGAATGCTTCCTGAACTACTTCATGTGCTTCAGCCTCGTTCTTAGTGATGCGACGAGCCTGAGAGACAAGCTGTGTGCGGTGTTCTGTGTAGATCGCAGATAGTTGTGCAATAGACCAATCAGCTGCTGAGCCTTGCGTTGAGATTTCTAGAGCGTCGGCGGGATTTGCGCTCAAAATGCGGGCGGCATCGGTCGCTGCAGCTGCTTTCGCCGCTTTCGACTTCAATAGTGCCATTTGAGTAACTCCCGCGAGTTTATAAAACGAAGGCAACGTCTTGCCCTCTAATAGTTAAGACACCGCTGGGGGCCAAATGTTGCGTCCTTTTGTAAAGAATCTTTGTAAAGATTCCTTGGCGCGGTGGGTTGAGCGTGAAATGTGCCTAGGTTGGTGGGGGAATGGATAGCAGGGCTTTCGCCGAATGGCAGCGACCAATAAGCCTGCCGGAATCAGGTCTCTAGTGTATGGGGTGGGCAAGGGTAAAGCCGACATTGAGAGTTTGAGGGTGTTGCGGGCTAGACCAAGCCCAAAACCACGGCCTTTTTAGCCGCCTCCTTGCGGTCACTCACTGAAAGAGCCTGATAGATCCTCATAGTCTCATGGCGCACCGTTGAAACTGAAAAACCTAACTCTGTTGCCAGTTCATGGTTGGTTTTGCCTTCAACTATGCCTCGAAGGATGGAGAGTTGGCGGGCAGTTATTTGGTCACCCCCTAAATCCCTGGTGCTATCTAGTGAGTTGATGCTGATCGCTTGATTGGGAGAGCGACGAATTTGGAATGAGAGATAGAGCGCAACCGGCATGCATAGATCATCAATGGCACCGCTAACTTTTTGCTTCTGCTCATTACTGACGGGGTTAGTGAACTCAACGACCAAAAATCCTTAAACCACCCCATGGTCCCGCAATGTGTTGGTGTAAAAACGTGAATCTTCGGTCCACTTCTGCCCTGATGCAGAAACAATGAGTTGAATATCGGGAGTATCAATGGCATGCCACTCTGCGCTGGGGATGGTCCTATTGCGCCAAGCCATGGCATCTGGATATCCATACTGGCCTAAAAGGAGTATGGAGTCATCACTATTTAGCAGGCCAAAGCGAATGCCTTTGACCCCATATTCAGTTAAGTAATCTGTCGCAAGTGCGCGGGGGATATCTTCCATCCCAGGATGAAAGCTCATCCACTCTATAAATTTTCGGATTGGGGTCATTAGCGATTACCGTTTCTGTTCAATGAACCGTTCAACCTTAGAAAAAAGGCTTGTTTGACACCTCACAACCATAGGGGTTTGACCTGTCAAAGGGTATAGGCGGGCAGTTATTGAATGGTCAGGTTAATCCTGGTCAAGGTTTCATCTCCCGCATATCGCGAGTTACCCCGCGGCGCGTAGTTGAAGCTCGCTCGATCACATTGGGCTCAACGATCACATGTTGATGCACATGCCCGCCCGGAGCGCCTAGGTCGGCCACCATCTGTTGTCCCATCGTGTGTCCCAGCTGGTAAGGCGTCTGGGAGACCGTACTGAGCGGGACTATGGCTGATTCAGCGTAGGCAACGTTGTCAAAACCCAATATCGATACCTCCCCTGGAACACTAATTCCGACTTTATGGAAATAATTCATGATTCCAAGTGCCAGGGAGTCATTACCCGCAAAAATGGCGTCAGGAAGTGGGCCTCTGGCGATGATTTCAGGTGCAATGAACTCACCAGATAAAAAGTCCAAGGAAGGTGACTGCATCGTACTGAGCTCTAGATTGAATTGTGTTGCTGCTTGAGTAATACCTATAAACCTTTCATTGCTTTGGTGATGGTGGTTCGGGCCTGAAATCCATAAAACTTTTTTGTACCCCAAGGAATGCAGGAATTCAACTCCAAGATAGCCGCCTCGAACCTGATCGACCGAAACCGTGCATTGTTCAGCAGGTGCTTCAGATTGAGAAAGATAACCAATACGCACTCGACTATCTTTTAAGCGAGTAATAACTTCATTTCGTACCCCCACTGGCACAACTATTACCGCGCCAAAATTCGCTTCAATCATTCTGGTTAACAGGTGTAGTTCAATCGCTGCATCTTCGCGGCTAAATCCAACTAAAACGCTAATGCCTTGATTGGAAACTGAGTCTTCAATTCCTTGCGACAATTCCTCATAAAATGCGTTATCACTCAAAGGCAAAATGACTCCAACAATCGAAGCTGGTTCCATTTTATTCATTTTCTTTGAGTTCTGCACAAAACCTAGGGCATCAATAGATGAGCGAACACGTGCACGTGTTTGCTCAGACACTGAACAAGGTCGATTAAGAACATTAGAAACTGTGCCAACGGAAACTGCAGCATGTTCTGCTACATCTCGCAAATTTGGTTTCTTGATCACACCCATTAAGATACTCCGATTAATCAAAAATGGTTATTGAAACTTTTTGAACAAAACAAGACCCGCCTCGTAGGGGAGACGAGACTTGTTTTCGAATCAACTCCTAGGAGTTAAGTCCCTAAAAAGCTAAGGTTTGCACCATTTCCCTCTTCTGGATCTTAATGATGAGGTTTGTAAGAGCAATGCGCTGCTTGCGCAACTTCAGTAACTGTATTTGTAGCTGTCGCTATAACTGAAAGTAGATTTGCCAAAGCGGCTGCACAACACCTGCCAGAGAGAGTAAATCAACCTGACATTGCTGGTGCAAAGAATGTCTGGGTTGCTACGCCACCAAGAAATGTTGTAGTTGTGCTCAAGGCAACTTTACCAATGGCAAACTTTGATGTAATAGTTGAAGATATAATGCGTACTCCATTTGCAACTGGCTTACCATTTGCATCCATAGCTATGACGGTCAATGTAACTGTTGTTGCTATTGATCCAGTCACTTCAGCTGTTGCAGCCTATGCCCCAGTATTTGAAGCAAATGGGAATCAGCTTCCATCGAATGTAGCTGCGCGTGCCACCGACAATTAAGCCAAAGGCGGAAGGGCTGTTAAGCCCCAAAGATGCCCGATTAAGTAACCATAAATGACCATCAAAAGGCGCTCATTCCATATTCTTGAGCAAGGACTAGACTTTAGAAACAATGAGCTCCCGTATTAATAAACCCTCTGCCCATGCCGAGGTCACAATCGACCAGGTAGCTAAGGCTGCCAAGGTGAGCCCTGCGACCGTATCCCGTGTCTTAAACGGAACAGCCAAGGTTTCGCCTGAAAAGGAAAAGGCTGTCCGCAAGGCGGTGGCAAAGTACAACTTCACCCCCAACGCAACCGCCCGCCGTTTGGCTGGTGGTCGAAGCGGATTGATTGCGCTACTGATGGAAGAGTCCAGCGAAGAGTTCTTCTTTAATCCCTTTTGGGGAGAGGTTGTCCAGGGGTTTTCAACTGCAATTACCGATGCAGGACTACACCCGCTTCTACTGATTAGACGAAAAAGTGGAACAGAGGACTCACTGCTTTCCACATTGCAAGCCGGGCAAATGGATGGGCTGGCGATTTTTAGTCGGCACCGTCCCTTAAAAAGTTTTGAAAAAATGTTGGATCCGAAGATGGCTGTTGTCTATGGCGGAGATTTAGGTGGATCTAAGAATTATCCCTTTGTGGATATCGACAACATAAAAGGTGGATATTTAGCTACCAAACACTTAATAGATTCAGGGTGTAAGAACATTGTCACAATTACTGGGGATCTAAAACTACAGTCAGGTCGAGATCGACTAGATGGCTATGAACAAGCAATCAGTGAGGCCGGTATGAAGCTCCATGATGAATTAGTAATTCATGGTGATTACACCCAGCCAAAAGCAGAAGAGTTGGTGAGCCAGTTACTTAAGAAAAAAACTAAGTTTGATGGAGTATTTGCAGGAAATGATCTTTCGGCACTTGGTGTTATCAATGTGCTCATGCACAATGGAATTAATGTGCCAGGCAAGGTTAAGGTCGTTGGATTTGATGATTCACCCTTTGCCAGTAGAAATGAACCTTCAATAACAACAATCAGACAACCGATTGGTGAGTTAGGTTCCCAGGTTGCTGCAAGTCTTTTGGCAATATTAGATGGCCAAGAAGTTGAAGATAAGCTCTTGGATGTAAAACTAATTAAGCGCCAATCATCTGCATCTAAATAGCGGTATTGGCTGTAATGATCTCTTTGTACTTTTTGAAGCTCATTTTTGGTGTGCGCTCAAAAGTTTCATAGTCGACGTGAACGATGCCAAAGCGCTTTGCATAGCCTTCAGCCCATTCAAAGTTATCAAGCAGCGACCAAGCAAAATACCCTTTAACTGGGGCGCCTTCTGCGATTGCACTTTGAAGAGATTGCAGGTGGGCAACTAAGTATGCAGTGCGCTTTGCGTCTACCACTTCGCCATCGACCTTCACGTCATCGTAGGAAGAACCATTTTCAGTAATCACTACATATGGAATCTGTGGCCAATCCTTATGAACGCGCTTTACTAGGTTTCCAAGACCCGCAGGTGTTACCACCCAACCCATGGCGGTTAGATCATTTACTAAATGAGAGGGCGCTGAGCCGTCTACCCGTTGTGGGAATGGCATAAAGCCACCTTCAATAGCTGGCTTATCCTCCGGACGAGGAGATCTGACAAAACCATCACAGTAATAATTAATACCTAAGAAATCTGGCGCAGCAATAAGTAGTTGCTCATCGCCTGGAAGCAGAACTTGACTCAACATTTGCCCATAGCAATCAACAAGATTTTGCGGATACTTTCCTGTTGTCAGTGCATCAATCCACCAACGATTTAAGTTTGAATCATTCAATGCTGCGAAATCAACAACCTCTTGATCCTGCGGTGATTCATTATGAATATTGTTCATGTTCACAGTTAATCCAACAGTTGCTGCAGGGTGGACTCTCTTGATCGCGCGAGTAGCAGCAGCGTGGGCAAGAGCAGTATGGTGACTTGCCGCTATAGCTAAATTGAAATCTTTTTTGCCTGGTGCATGCACACCATTTGAATACCCAAGCCATGAAACACACCATGGCTCATTGATCGTGATCCATGTTGATATGCGATCACCAAATGCTTCGGCACATGCTGTTGCATACTTTTCAAATGCATCAACAATGTCTCGGTTAGCCCAGCCACCTTTATCTTCAAGTGCTTGCGGTAGATCCCAGTGATACAGGGTGACCATTGGTTCAATGCCAGCAGTAACCAAGGCATCAATCAAGCGATTATAGAAATCAAATCCGCGCTCTTCTCGGGTGGCATCTCCATTTGGAAATAAACGTGGCCAAGCGATTGAAAAACGATAGGCACTAACACCAAGATTTTTCATAATCGCAATATCTTCATGAAATCGGTTGTAGTGATCACAGGCATTATCGCCAGTATCGCCGTTTACAACCTTGCCAGGTGTCTTTGAAAATGTATCCCAGATACTTGCTCCACGACCATCGACATCAAATGCGCCCTCAATTTGATAGCTCGCTGTTGCAGTTCCCCAGATGAAATCATTTGGAAAATGTGATGTCATTTCGTAGATATCCAATCTATAAGGACTAACAAGTAAGAACTAGACCCTAACATTAGTATGAGGAAAAACGCATTTGTAGTGTACTGAAAGCGGTTTCATAAGCAATACTGTAGGCTAATAACATTCTAGGTTTTAGGGGTTAACATGGCCATCGGGCCCGCACAATCACTTTTGTGGTCTGAAGAGTTCGCAGATCACCATGGCGGTCACCTCTCTGAAGATACCTGGAACTTTGATATTGGTGATGGGTCCTCTGCTGGCCTTGTGGGGTGGGGTAATAATGAACTGGAGTACTACACCAAGGATTCTGTCAGTATCAATAAGAACCTAACCATCACAGCGCAAAGAGTCCCTGAAGATTCGGGGCTGCAGTGTTATTACGGTCCTGCGCAATGGACAAGTGGAAAGATTCACACAGCTCGAAAAATTGGATTTAAATACGGTCGCTTAGAAATCAGAGCAAAGATGCCAAGTGGAGTTGGCACTTGGCCAGCTCTGTGGTTATTGGGCGCAAGTCTTCTAGATGGTGTTACATGGCCACATTGTGGCGAAGTAGATATCTTGGAAAACACCGGAGCCCATCCATTTCAAGTTCAAGGAACGATCCATGCTGATGGATATTTCGCTGAAAACGGATTAACAAAAATCATTCAGTCGCCGACGACACTTTCAAGTGATTTTCACACTTACTCAATCAACTGGACACCTGACTACATCGAGTGGTTCTTTGATGAACTTTGCTATAACAGATTTAATCGAGACGAAGTTGAGTCTGACGGTAAGCCATGGCCCTTTGACCAAGAGTTCTACCTGATCATGAACCTAGCTATAGGTGGCTGGTTTGCAGGAGAGGTAGATGAAAAATTAGAAAAGGCCGAACTTCATGTTGAATCAATTAAGTACTACTCAATTGACGGAGTTGGCGAACTCATACTGCACTAACGCTTTATAACTTCGCCGATCCCGTTGATCGTTGAGAATCTAATCCAATCAAAACTCATATTTGCTTGTTTCAACCCAGATTCAATTGGCCCACCAAGGTTTCCACCCATAGCTAGGTTGACCACTAAATAAAATTCATGATCAAAGACCCAGTCTTTGTCCTTCTTTTGTTGACTTCCAAATAGGACGCCATCGACATACCAATCAATACTCTCTGGCAACCAATCGACAGCGTAAGTGTGATATTCATTGGCAAATCCATTTGGCATATCAACTGTTGTGCCACGTCCGCCAAAGCCACCTGAGAGCAAACCATGTAGGTAGCCATATGCAGTATTAGGTGACTTTCCTACTAGCTCTGTCACATCAATTTCACCACACCAAGGCCAGAGTCGATCATCGATATCTGCGCCAAGCATCCAGAAAGCACCCCATGTACCAGCACCAACAGGACCTTTGATTCGCGCTTCTATACGGCCGTACTTAAATCCCAATTTTCCTTTTGTAATGTATTTCGAACTGACCCATTCACAAGGTCCTTTGTAATAACAGGTGTATTCATTTGCACCTGTAGTGGTTGCATCGATTTGAAGGGCACCTGCCGAAGTGATCTTGGCTAACGTTGGTATGTAGTACTGACGTTCTTTATTACCCCAGCCACCACCTGCTGCTGCTTTACTTCCATCTCCGTTTTCCGACACCCAGATCGAACTATCTGGGGCCGAACCTGCCGCTAAATTAAATTCGTCCTGCCAGACCTGAACATAGGTTCGCTTTAGTGCCGGGATCGCTATTTCAGCTGAGTCAATTTTGTTATCACTAAAGCCTTTAGCACTGTATTTAGCACTTACATAAATGCGAAAACCTTCATCTATTCCTGCCGGTACATAGGTCGAAGACTTTGCGCCAGCAATTTCAATTGGACCTTTGTACCACTGAAATGAAACCTTGGTAGATTTTGGTGAATAAGAACCAGCGTTCACAACAACTTTATTGCTAGCTGCATCGACAATACTTACTGAAGGCTTTGTATTTACTATGACTTGGCCAATTTTGCCTACAACTGAAACTGAAGTTCCCATAGATCCAATTTCTTTGAACTGAATTCTTTGGTTTTTCTGCTTTGCTGTTGCCTTAAAACTTAGTTTGTTCCCACCAGCAATCGCTTTTCCGTTCACAAACCACTGATAAGTGTTCTTCTGGGCCACAGGCCATGTGGCTGGGATTGCAAGAAAATTCAAACCTGAATTGTCAGCGTAGGTAATCTGGGGTGGCACAGTTGCAGCTACACCCTGAGCTTGCGTTCCGCCCAGTGTTATTGGCACTAAGAAGACAAGAAATGCCAATAAAGCACATAAAAACTTCATTGGCATTTCTTGTTGGCCCCTTACTTAGCTACAACTTTAGATGTGTATGTCTTACCGTCAATAACGACAGTAACTGTTTTAGCCCCACCAGATACTTTAACCGGAACTACCTGCATAGCTGATGAGAGCTTTACAGATGATTTCTTAGCTCCAGTTACGGCAACACTTGCTGTCTTACCAGCAGCCCCTGCAATTGCAACTGAAACAACAAACTCTTTTCCAGATTTTGCAACTGAAGTCGTAATGCCGCGGTAATAATGGAATTCAACATTGTCAGCAGAGACCGGAGTTGCTCCTGCGATCTCAGGAACTAGATTCACAAATGCTGAACTAGCTGCTGGCATCGCAGATGTTGCTGATGCTGGAGCGCTATTAGGTTTTGTATCAGCATTTTTTACAGTAAATGCTGCAAAACCAAATGCGTCAGTTGTTGCAAGAAGAGTTGATTTGCCACCATTGACCTTAAGGCTTACTTCTTTGTTTGGCACAGCTCGTCCATCATCTCCTGCAACTTTATAAACAACTACTAGATCCCCGCCCAACGGTGCATAGGCCTGCTTAAGATTGTTGTTGCTGACAGAGTTTGTTGCATCCAATTTAGGCGTAACAAGAGTGATCGTTGGCTTTGTCGCTGGCACCACAATTGGAGCTTTTGGCTTGAAATAGTGGAATTCACTAATTACTGAATGATCGGCAGGCTCACTATTAACCTCTGGAAGCATCTGTGAGTGCAAACGATCTAACTTGTCATCACTAAAGATTGGCTTAGATGTGTATGACTCCGGCTCTGGTTCAGCAGATGACTCAAGATCTAAGTTTTTAACCGCAAAAGTCACGTTTCCAAAGGCATCTGTGCGGTGAATGACGTTAGCTTGGTCAAATGGTGGTCGGTCAATACCCTTTGTCTTGACTCCATCCACCTGAACAATTGAAGCCGCTTCGCTATAACCCTTATTGATTCGAAGGTTAACTGCTGTAAAAGCAAGTGGCTTTCCATTTTTGTCTTTAACGTTATAGGTCAAGTTAATTGTTGATCCAACTGGCGCAAATGAAACTTGGAAAACTAAGCCGGAACCAAACCATCCTTTAGCAACCCAACCATCAGCCATTTGCTGATTAATTTTTGCATCCCATGTATTTGTTGCATCAAGAACTGGTGATTGCAAAGTAATGACAGCATCCTTTGGGCCACCAGTAGCAGCATGTGCGCTATATAAAGCAACTGGAGAAATAGCCAGGATCATCGCAAGGATGACGCCGATGTGGGTGCGGAACTTAGACATGTGTATGCCTTTCTTGCCTAGGGTGGATTGGGATTTGAACATTAGCCTTTAATAGCTCCGTCCATGACACCGCTTACTAATCGGCGACCGACGAAAATAAAGAGAATGAGAAGTGGAGCAGTTGCTAAGAAAGCACCACCCATTTGTAGTGAGTAATCAAGTCCATATAACGGCTTTAGTTGTGTAAGAGCAACCTGCAATGTGAAGCGCTCTGGAGATTGCAGAACAATGGTTGGCCACAAGTAATCGTTCCAGGATGCTAGGAAGGCAAAGAGCCCAAGCACAAATGCGCTTTGACGAATACTTGGTAGGACAACGCTCCAAAAGACGCGAGGCACTGACGCTCCATCAATAGTGGCCGCCTCAAGGATTTCATTTGGTACTTGCGCATCAATGATCTGGCGCATCCAAAAAACACCAAATGCAGTCACAAGTGCCGGAACGATTAGCGCATACAAGGTGTTAACCAAGTGCAACTTATTAGCCATGATAAACAAGGGCACGATGCCAAGCTGGCTTGGAAGCATCATTGTTGCCACAACAAAAAGAATTGAGAATTGACGACCCTTAAAGTGAAGTTTTGCGAAGGCAAATCCCGCGATCGCAGAAAAAATCACTTGTGCAACAGCAACAGCTATTCCAACAATAAAAGTATTAATCAAAGCCTGTGAGAAGTAGACACCTTCGGCATTTAATACCTTGTTAGCAACCTCTAAGAAACGTGGCCCTGGAACAAGTGAGGGTGGAGATTTAGAGATCTCAGCATCTGTATTAGATGAAACGATAAACATCCAATAAAAAGGAAAGATTGATAGAAAAGTGATCAAGCCCAGCATTAGGTAATGCAGCTTTGAAGTCTTTTGCCACTTTGGAATGTTGCGCTTCATCGGCTGCCCTCACCTGAAATCTTACGAGTGATGACAAAGTTGATTGCAGAGATGATCAAAACAATCACAGTAATTGCGATTCCGATTGCCGCGGCATAGCCATACTTATTGTTAAGGAATGCCTGGTTATAGAGAAACAGTGTCAGAGTCAGGAACTGCTTTGTTGATCCACCTTCTGCATTGAGTTGTTGAGGCTCAGCAAACACTTGCAACCCACCAATGGTTCCCACGATCAAAACGAAGGTAATCGTGTTCTTAAGGGAAGGCAGCGTGACGTATTTAAACTGCTGCCATTTGGTTGCACCATCAACTGATGCGGACTCATATAACTCATCTGGGATTGCAAGCATCGATGCCAGGAATATAAGAGTGTTATAGCCAACCCAGTGCCAAGTAATCATGGTCGCAATCTGGATGTGACTAGGAATGACACCTTCAATGAAGTCAATGTTGTCGACCCCTGGAATCAAACTCAAAATTCCATTGATCAAGCCATAATCACGACCAAATAATTGTTGGAAAACAATTGTGATTGCAATGACTGAAGTGATGTTAGGAACCAAAAGGATTGTTCGCCAAAAAGACTTTCCCTTTAAGCGCTTATTACGCAAGATTGCGGCCAAGCTGATTGCAATAATCATCTGTGGAAATGTTGAAAGTGCCCAAATACTAAATGTATTTCTTAGTGCTATCCAAAAGTCTGAATCCTGGAATAGGAAAATAAAGTTGTTAATGCCATTAAATTCAGATTCACCCAGCGGGTCCCATTTGAAGAACGCGATGTAAATAGAATAAACAACAGGAGCGACACCGAAAATTAGGAAGATAATGAAAAATGGAGCAATCGCTGGATATCCCCATCGACCATCCAAAGATGCAATTCCAGGAAGCGATTTCTTTTCTTTCTTGCTCTTTTGCTTCCAAGGAGTAAGAGGCACTTTAGAGCGCCCCTTACCTTCCTTAAATAATGTCATCAGATAAATACTTTAGTTCTTAAAGAGTTTATCGATGTCTGAAAGCACAAGCGCATAAGATTTGTCAGAGGTCATCTTCTTTGATGCAACTCGACCGAGCCCTGCACCAAATGTTGAATCAATCTTGCGTTGCAACTCTCCCTCAAAGATTGGCTTTAACTTCAAGACACCCTTTGTGTAGATCGCTCCAACTGGTGCGTTGCTAAAGAACTCATCTTTGTAATCAAGCAAGGCTGCATCATCGTAAAGAACAGAAGTTGAAGGGAAGAGACCATAGGTCTTAAACACCTTCAACTGTTGCTCTGGAGCTAAATACCAAGTCAAGAAGTCATAAGCTGCTTGCTTATTTTTTGAGTAGCTTGGGATCGCTAGCTGAGTTCCACCCTGGTTTCCACCGCCGACTGGAAGATCTGCAATGTCCCACTTGCCCTTTGTATCTGGCGCTTGCTTCTTGATGTAATCAAGCATCCAGGCTGGTGCCAAAATCGTTGCCATTGCGCCCTTGTTCATACCAATGTTCCAGTCAGATGTGAATTGGCCAAGACGTGCACCAATACCTGAATTGAGCGCTTTAACAGTTGTGTCCCACGCTTTCTTAATCTGTGGGTTTGTCTTATAAACAAGCTTTCCTGCATCTGTTCCATCAGGCTGGTAATACTTCACAGTTCCTTGGTTCATCACAGCTGCATAGATAGATCCAGCATCGTCGATGAATCCCTTACCTGATTTCTT
>Ga0214921_10009601_pt1 | contig 12199 bp, 7 predicted proteins | sample LL1505_MetaG_FD_177992 | JGI IMG/M metagenome (GOLD analysis project Ga0214921, IMG submission 177992) | Freshwater microbial communities from Lake Lanier, Atlanta, Georgia, United States - LL-1505 | ecosystem: Environmental > Aquatic > Freshwater > Lake | place: USA: Georgia | collected 2015-05-28 | reverse complement strand
TTTTCCAATGTTAAACGAAGCCCTCCCACCCATTCACCAAAATTCATTTAATTTTTTTTCTTTCTTTCACAGTTAAAAAAAAATTCCAAGGAAAGATAATATTTACAAAATAATCTATCACAGACAGACAGACAACCAACACCAAATGGCACCAAAAAGAAAATCACTGGCCTCGCGACTCTTGGTTTCCACCACCACCGCGACTGCTGCGACCTCTGCCGCCGCGGGTGCTGCTGGACGACCTGTTGTGATGGCGGCACAACCTCTTGTGATTGCACCCATCGCGGCACCTTCTTCGGAACAACAGGGCATCGATTTACGATTGTTTTTGGTTGAGCTTCAACGCAATCTTTGCGAATCCTCGACATCCTCAACCACATCCTCTGTAATACCGGAAGACATTCTGTTGACCCTCCGACAACGCGTCCGTCGTTTCCCTCGTGAAGATTTTCTATCGTGTCTGGAACGTCTTCCCAATCTTCTTTCCCTCTGTTCTTGTCTGGATTTTATTCTTCTTCATCCAGAACAAGAGATTAAAAACCGGCTCTTGCAATTCCTTCAAGAATCCATGTTGATTCAACGACCGGCTGCTTCCGTCACGATCGAAACCGTTCAAGAATGGAAACGGCAGATTACGGCTACGTGGGATATGAATTCCCCTTGTGTAAAATATATTCCGACCGTGGAAGCCGTGGAACGCCACCTTGACCAGCTACCTTTTTCGGACGTGTTTATTCTCGGTCTCATCAAGAAACTCCTTCCGATTCTTGAGGAGATTTCTTCTCCTTCACAACTCGAAGAAAAATTCAAAGAGATTATTGAGATGCCGACCTCGATGATGCAGACGTGGGATCATTGCATCTTTTACAACCTATTTCATCCGTCGGTGATGCCGACCCTTGGTGTGGCCGCAGCCGTCGAGGCGACCTCGCGTGGTCGAAGCGGAGTGGAAGAGAAGAAGAAGGTTTCTTTTCAGTTTCCATTGAGGACGCTCAAGGCGTATGTGACAGAGTGCATGTTTTATACCTCGGCAGCCCAAGAAATTTCTTCCTTCACTCGTCGTCACATGTTTGATTTTCTGGAGGATGCGATCCAGGAGGCCAAGACGGATTTGGGGGAGGAGGAAGGATCTCACGATCTTGCGATTGTGGGGATGCAGGAACGGTATTTGGAAAAGAGGATACCCAAGGGGGTGAAGAATACGTTGCTTCCAGAATCGACGAGGTTGTTATTATCGATCAAGGATTGGGAAGCGTTTCATCGGATGGCCACAGAGGCGTTTGTCATTCATGGAGACATTTTGGACCAAATCGTTCGGAAAATCGTGGGTAGTCGTGGAGAAGGAAATCCCATGTTGTGGGGATGTCTGATCCATTTTTTCCAGTCGGTGAATCATCCACTGATAAGAAAAGACACCAAGATGAAGACATTGAAACAAAAGAATGTCGGATCGCAACAAGGACTGGAGATTTCTGTGATTGCCCAACGAGGGTTTTTCCGGATGTCCACCCAAGAGCTCCTGGATGTGGTCATGGCGGATGAAGAACTCGTCGCCCGGTACCAGACATCCAATTATCCTGTCGGCCTGGATGGAAAAAGGACACCTCATCGGAATATGACATGGATGATGACATCCACACGAGGCAACAACGGTCCCAACATGTTTGTCTTTGGGATGAATCCTCAACGTAAACGATGCCTCGTACGAAATCAGCCGTGGTTGAAGGATCTGGCGGTGCGCGATTTTCTTGTGAGGGTGGTGGACGCGCAAGGAAATCCTGTCCTGGAATCTTCGGCCTACCACGTCGACCCGCGACAGCCGTCCTTTACGTTCCAACAGGACGGCATGCCCGTGTTTCGGGTCCATGACACATTCCTTGATTCCTTTTTCTGGAGTGACGACGATCATCAGGATGACAAGATGTGCGAAGTCCCTCAGCTGTTGTTTCAGGTATCACGAGGAAAGACGATCAAGACGACCCGTGGGGTTGTTTTCCAGGCTTTTCTTCAGCTGGTTTCTGGGGTCATTGTTCCGTATGAGTATGAAATGTATCTGGAGCAAAACAAGTTTTTCAAAAAGATGGAGGAAGAGATGGTGATGTATGGGATCGCGTCCTTGACGCCGGGTGTGTTGGACGTGATTCGTGAGAATTGGAAGAACACGTCTGTATTTGATACGCAGACAGCATGGATGGAAAAGATTCGGCAAAAGGAGGTGAATCGTCTGGTGGATGTGGTGGGCCGAAGTACGATGTTCAGCAAAGAATTTGAATGGGATTACAAGACGATGGTACGTTCCATGGAAGAAGAGCTTTTCAAAACCAATCCGACCCTCTGCGAATATTATTACAAGATCGAGGTGTTGCATCTTCTGTTCAGCCGAACGTCTTTCCTATCCCCGTTGTTGGTGATTTTCCGGAAACGCATCCAGGGTGGATTACTCCGTCTGGAGAAATTGGCATTAATGCCCTGGGAAATCCTTGTCCCCGAATTATGTCTCTTCCAAAAAGACGTTCAGGAACAAGTCAAGACCATCATTCAACGTAAGATTGGTCTCTCCATCGAGGATAACATCACGACCACCCTCGCCTCCACTGCACTCCCTGAATTGATGTGGGAACGACACAAGATCGACTCGGGGCGCTCCTCGGTCATGTATTACGAGAACGTGATCCCGGTGAAGTATCCGACAGAAGCACTGGTCGCCACCGCCAGGTCTTGTGGGGTGTCGTCGTCGTATGCATCGCTTGTATGGAATCCATCGACACAAAAAGTATATGCGTACAACGATCCCAACATACCCGTGGCTCTCCAAGAATTGATCGACGAGTTTTTTGATACGGACGCGATGAACATGGCCGCTCATTCGTCGGTCTCGCTCCAATTTTCCGACATGTCGCGTTTTCTCCGCGTCGTCCGAGAGACAAACAACGCCACCAACGACGACGATCAACAAGAACCAACAGAAGTCCATTCCATCCGCGGCGCCACCGCCAAAATCCCCGATCTTCAAGACCAAATGATGGACGCTCTACTCACCCTCGTAGCATGATAGTCACCTTTTAAATTTATAATTGAAAAGAAAGAAAACAAACGTAAACTTATACAAAAACTTATACAAACGTTAAAAGATAACGTGTTTGTTGGATTTCAGCGACGATTTCATCACGAATGTTCAAAAGACCCGTCATGTCCTTGGAACTGCCGGGTGGTGGTAGATCGAGATGGTAGTTGCTGGTTATTTTGACCAATTGTTTTTCAAGACGATTCAGAGAGGCAAGGAATTGTATTTTGGTGATGTTTTTGTATTGAAACGTGCGACAGCTGGTGTTGGAATCGAGGGAAAAATCCAGACGACGGGAGATTAATCCTTGAAGAACTTCGGCAAATTCGTCAATCTTTTTTTGGAGATGTTGAAAGAAATCATCCGTGGTCTTATGTTCGGCGTACGACCTCGTCCTCCAATGCAATAGCTGAGCCTCATTTCGAGTGTTCATAAGCAACACCATCAACCTCTCGATGGGTTTTTTGGAACGATTCGAAGAAGGCATAAGTTTTAAAGTTTTTTTAAGTTTATATAAGGAAATGAAAAAAAAATGGAAACCTTTTTTTTTTAAATTAAAAAATATTATTTTTTTTTTGTAATGATAATTGTAGAAACAAATTAACAAAGTGTGTATAAAAACATGCGTCATCACAACGATTTATTACAGGCATTGACTGTGTTGAAAGAGGTTGGGTGTGTCGGTATTAAGATCTCTTTTGAGGATGAGGGTGCTCAATTAAGTGAGATGATGACAATGCGTTATTTGACGTCCGCGTGTGGACTCTCCATGTCTGTTAAAATCGGGGGTTGTGAGGCAAAAAGGGATCTGATTGATTGTCGTCATCTTTTGGTGGAAAAGGTGGTCGCGCCCATGATTGAATCGGGGTTTGCGGTAAAAAAGTTTGCGGCGGCGTGCACGGCCGTAGACATTGCGTGTCCCAAGGGAATCAATGTGGAAACGATTGGCGCGTTCCGAAATCTGGAGGATATTGCGACAAAATTCGATTTGATTGATTTTGTGGTGGTGGGACGGGTCGATTTTACGGGTTCCATGGGCAAGGATCGGTCTTTTGTGGAAACCGATGACATGCTTGACATGACCAGAACCATTTTTTCCAAGGCCCGGTCTTTTGGTAAACAATGTTTCATGGGAGGTGCCATCTCGGCTGCATCGTCTTCCTTTCTTATCACCCTTCACAACGAGGGTTTGCTCGACAAGTTCGAGACGCGGTACGCGATTTTTGATGCGAACGTTGTGAATGATGAAGAGAAAATTACTCGAGCTCTCTACCTCGCCAACCAATTTGAACTCATGTGGCTTCAACACGTCGCCCACGGCTACTCGCTCTCCTACCAAAAAGACCAAAAACGCATCGAGATGATTCGTCAACGCCTCGAAGCAAATCCTTTAAACCATTAATATTTTAACATTTTTTCAAACAACAAACGAAAGGTGTGGGTATCGACGGTAAAATCTACGAATTCGTGGTGGTGGTCATCACCATCACCATCATGATGATTCGTAATTGCGTCCTTGGGAATAAAGTGAACGTGGCTCCAATTGTTTTGGGCCAGAATCTGTTCGTGAAACGGGTCCCACGCATACGTATTGGTATAGTATAGAATCGGGATAGAAGAAAAGAGCATGGACGCAAAAAAATTAACACCGGAACCTTCGTTACATACCATGAGGTCAAAGTTTCGAATCGTGCGCAAGAGGTCCATGAGCGGTTTATTGATATGATTGTGAACAGTGATGGTTGCAGATGCAGAGGAATAATGTTGTTGGCAGAAATCCATGACACGTTCCACAAAAAGATGTTGGGTTTGAATTTCTTTCTTGGAAGATTCCGTTATGATAGAATTGGGACACTCTGTCGTATACCATCCGGTGATGTGTACATGGATCTGGGAAAACTTTTCAGTCTGAAGCAAGTGATCCAGAGAGGATTGAATGAGTTCCATTTCATTCAGACACCGTCGGCGATTGGATCGAATATCAAAAAGAAGGTTACATTCATCCCCGTTTTCACAGGAGGAGGAGGAAGAAGAAAGGTCGAAAAAATCAAGAATTCGGTCGGTATCGGCAGGGGACCAAAACATTTTTTGGAAAAAGAGGGGCAGATCTCCGACATGAGGCGGGGTGATGAATCGGACGTTTTTATGATACTTGTCCCGCAAGATTTTTCCAACCCCCATGAAATCAAAACAATAAATATCAAACTGTTGGACGGAATCCAATAAACCAAGCTCTATGAGCATGCTGAGTCCACCTACCTCATTCCACAGAAAATGACCGGCATTGTTGATGATACCGATCGCATACGTAAACCGATTTTCTACATGAGGGGGGAGTTCTGCAATGTTAGACGGGTTCAAGAATTGAGGAGCAAGATGAATAAAGAGTTCCTTTAATTTTTCATTGCCCTTACGTGGATTGATATTGTATACACGACCTTGTTGTGGATAATACAAAAATAAAGGCAAGAAAAATTCCCATGCTGTGCATAGATAAAATTCGTCCTTGGTTCCCGGTTCAAATTGGTAGAGGATAAAATTAAATGTACCCTGTCGATCGGAATCGTACAAAATGGCACTGTGACACGGAACTCGTCTTTGGGTATGCCAACAGTAACCATGTATCATGCCATCACGAAACGCCGCAAGACCCAACACATGTTGAAATTTCTGATGAAAAATTTTGGAGAGGATATGATCCTCTTTCAGGTATTTTACATCTTTTTCGGGGTATATACCCGGAAGAGAAAGATGACCACCGACTCCCTTCTCTTCTTGTATGCGCAAAAGAATCTCTGTTGTTTTTTGAACAAGATCTCCCTCCTCTTCTATGGGTGGTGTCACATTGTAAAGGTTAAAGTAATCATAGAGATTTGGGATCGTTTCCATTTTACAAACATCGTGCTGTTGTTGGCGTTGTGCATACTGTTGACAATAATAAATTTTTATTTCCTCCTCGGTCGACCCAGACAGGGAAGGGTGCAACCTTTTGTAAAAGACAAAGTCGAAATCATTGGGAACACGGTACTCCCGCCCCTCTTTTTTTCCCAACATGTGGTAGTGAACCTTTGCTTGAATATCCGTCATGTTGGAAAGTTCATGATTCATCGTTCGGTAACATTCTGGAATAAAATCAGGGGGAAGATCGATAGAATACTCCCGCCCCTCTTTTTTTCCCAACATGTGGTAGTGAACCTTTGTTTGAATATCCGTCATGTTGGAAAATTCATGATACATCGTTCTGTAACATTCTGGATCAAAATCGGGAGGAACACACACACGATACTCCCGCCCCTCTTTTTGTCCACAATGATAATAATGAACCATCATTTGAATATCCGTCATGTTGGAAAGATCTTTATTCATTATTCTGTAACATTCTGGATCAAAATCGGGAGGGACAGACATACGGTATTCCCGACCCTCTTTTTGCCCAAAATGGTAGTAATGCGCAGCGGCCTGAGCGTTGGTCATTGTTTTGATATCCTTATGCAAAGACTTGTACATCTCGGGATGGAAATCCGATGGCAATTTATCTTTTATGTCCATGGTGGATCGGATTTGATTTATTGGTTGGGTCGATGATGATAATGAATAAATTTTATAAAAATGTATATTCTTTAAATTAATTAAATAAAATATATTTTTACCATAACGAATTCACCATAACTTTAGTAAATATTGGAAGAGCTGGAATGCGACGCGTACATTAACGCGTAACGGGGTCATTATTTTTGCGTGGTTGACGTAACAGGCGGTAGGTGCGCCGCGACAGAAAAAAGAGACAGACGGAGAACAAGATCGCTAAAAAAACAGGCATCATAAGGGACAGATGGTTCATGAATGTTGATAAACTCCGGAAAGAGATGCATTGAAGGAGCGGGACCATGGTTTGAATTCGTTGATACATGGCCGGATCCTTGTTTTGAAAACAGATCATGGGATAAACACTGTGTACTTTCATTTTCAAGAAATGAAATATCATGTCAAAGTGCATCCGAGGATGATGGACACCTTTTCGGGAGTCTGCAAATTGCAAGATCTCCCACATGGCGCGGCGTGTCAACAAGTACGCATGCGCACAAATCGTCATGGTCCATTGTCGAATAATGGAGGGTTGATAATAGGTCGCGATGGGAACGCCGAACCCTTTTTGGAAAGGAAGGACTCCCAACAATAAAACCTCGGCATTCCCAGACTTCATAAAGGAGACGACATGATTGGCAATCTCCTTGTTGAATACGGTGCGATCAAAACGAGCGTCGTCTTCCAGGAAAAGGATCCACGGGGCATCGGGGAAACGGTCGTAGGCGTCTCGTATCATGGCGATGTGATTCTCAAAAATGTTGTCGGATACATCATCCATCAAATTCTGTTTAATAAACAAACAATCCATGATACTGATCTCGTTGTTTTCCACATTATTGTTCGTACTTGAATTGGTCGCAAATCCATCGCGAACCTTTCCGGAAAAAAAGTGCAAATATTTTTCGGGATAACTACAATCCACCGTGAGATGTTCCCGGACCTTTTCCATTCTTTTTGGTAAAACGGGAAGCGTTAACACGCATGCACACGGCGCAATCATTTCTAACGGCGTCTGCGACTCCATTTTACTTTCCACATCCCCCCCGTCTCTAAATTATTTTTTTTTGTACCCATAATCTAAACACGTGAGGGTCGTTTATTTAAAAAGATGATGAGGGGTACATCGGGTCAGACGACCGCGGATGTTCGTTACATGTTGTTAGATTCCACGTACCGGGATCGTTATTTGTATCCGGAGCCATGCAGCTATACGGTTCCTTTCCAGCGCGCGATGGGTACGAATATTCAGAGTTCGGTGAATCCGGTGACGAGTGAGTATCCTGCATTTAATTTTCAGTGGACGACGTTGTACTTGGTGCCACCACAAACTGACAATACTTATTTTTCAGGAAAGGTGGTGGGAGGGTCTCCGCAACAACCGGTTCTGGATGAACTTATTGATCAGCTGATCGGGTTGAACCAGACGTCCAACACGTCGTATATTAACGAGACGTATACAGAGTGTTATGGATTTTTAAACCAGATCAAGTTTTTTTATGGCTATACTACACCACCTGATGAACCTGAAAGAAGTGCCTTTTACAGGATCATGCGTTACGATCCCATCACGCGAACAGCGACGTTGGATCGTGCTATATCGGGTTTCGTTTCCGGCACGTCCACGGACTATTGTATATTGAATGATTCGACCAATTTCAGTGCCGTCGACGATACTTATTTAAACATCGTCTTGCAGGGTTGGCAGTTCGATCAGATTGATGCGAGCAGTTTACAAGCCATTTTTACCTCCATCTCGCCTTCCTATAAAAACAATACCGGACGATTCATCACCACGACGTCTACCCTGTATTTATGGGATATGACCATCAATGAGATTATTCAAGTGACTTACGGGAGTGGATATTTATTCAACCTAACGAAAGGATTTTCATCCTCATGGAAGGTAACGGATGCCTACATGTTGTTTATCGATAACATACCGTCACGCACCGGATTCTTTGATGAAATGAATACGACGGCCGCCATTTTTAGCTTTACGCTTGATGCAAATGGTAGCATTATGAGTGTTGACATCGACGATCCTGGGAGTGGGTATATTATTCCACCAACACTCTATGCGACCATGGATAACGATGCGCCGTCACGTCAGGCAGTGATCACATGCACGATTAACGACAATGGTGAAGTGGATTCCACGGAAATTGTGGACGGGGGTCTTGATTATAAAAAAGCATTCACAAGCATCACCCCCGCGGCGTTTGTTGCAAACAGCACGATCTACACATGGAAGATTATTGATGGTGGTGCCGGATTCTATGCAGGAGATTCTGTGGGTGTTTATTTGGATTGCACGATCACCACAGGGTTGAACGTAAATATTGAAACTATCGCAAGGATGACGGTATCAGGTGTCACCAATACCGGGGCCATTCAATCCTTGCATCTGGATTGGCCCGGGTATAATTATGCATGTGGTGGAGAATATCTGATCAAGCTTTATACGAGAAAAAACACAACAGGTGACACTCGATCGTCCCTGGTGCCGGCCAAGATACAGGTGCAACAGACGGCCCCGTATTTGGAGTTGGCATCGACACAACCAATCTATAGCGGGTCGTACATTATGCCGGTGGTTTGTACGGCCATGTTCAATACAACGACGAATCCGACAACGAGAACGGCGAATGCCAACTTACAAATTGCACCCACCAACTCGATTCCCCCGACGGTGCCTCGTGTGGGACAAACGATTTCGTCGACGTATTCAAGCGAACAGAATGATAATATGTTTTATGGGACGTACCCGATACTCAATGTCTTTCCGGTGACCGGAATGAACAATCTGTACGGGGTGCAAGTGGACATTCGAGATGATGCGTTGTTGGAACGTCTGAATTTCAGCCAGTTACCGCTGAATAGTATCTTTGAATCGATCCCGTACAGTTATGCCATCATGGAATATAAAACGGACGGGGTGACGTCGCTGGACTACTCTGGATCGACGGTGAGCAGCAACCAACCGGTTTGTTACCAGATGCGTATTGTGTCTCTCATCCTGCCGAACCAAATCTTATCGACCGCGACCGGGGGTCTGACCAGCATGTATCCCTTTATCTTTGTGGAGATTTCCAATGATACGTCGCCCATGGGACACAACCGCAACATCATTTATTCCAATAACCCGAATTCGTTGACGGCAACGTTTTCGTGCCACGTGTCCGATGTCAACTCCCCCGCGATTACGAATTTTATCAAGATCTGGTCCGACGGAACCTACCAGGTCCTCAAGTTCAAACCGAATGATAATATTCGAGTGCGCGTCTTTTTACCGAGCGGAGAAGATTTTAAAACCAATGTCACGGACTACTTGCCACCTGTTAGCGTGAACCCCCTGCTCCAAATCAGCATCTTGGTGGAAATGGTTCGTATCGGATAATTATGATGGGATTGTGGGGGGGATTCGTCACTTTGAACTTGTATCTGCAACTGCACCACCACCATCAATAGAGATTTCAGGAAAAGGTGGAACGCTGATACAATAGTATTTTTTAGTTTGATCTTTTGTTAAATGGCATTCAGAAAATTTCAGATGTATTTTTTTCGTCTTCAAATACTTTTCAAGTTTTGTTTTATACTCTTCTGTCGTTGAATTTATAGATGGATACATAATAACAACCATTTTTCCTGTTATTTTTTTTCCAGATTTGTCAGTCATGTTTTTCAAGTTACAAAAATACTTATCATCATCATCAAAATCTTTTAAAAGTTTATTCAAGGTCGATACGAACTTTTTCCCTTCTTGAATAATACGAAGCTGTTGTTGTCCTTGTCCTTGTTCTTGTCCTTGTCTACTCGGGGTTGTGATTGTGGTATTAGTACCTCTTCTTCTTGTTTGTGTATCTGTTAATATTGTTTTCAACTCTTCTTTTTGTTTGTCTGTAAGAACATCATCCGTCGTAAGAAGTTCCGTTAAAATTTTAGTGGGTTCAGCGCCATAATGTAACAACAATTTTACCGTTTTTATAAAATTTTCTTCACAAGGATATAATTGATATGTTGCATCTTCATTTTTATGTTTTTTTTCATATTCCATTTTCGTTTTATACCTATACACTAAAACATCTAATGCTGATGATCCCCACCACCCCGATGGTTTCATGTTTATTTGATCTGGTTTCATGTTTTTGAGAAGTATAGATATAGTTTTGTAACGATTATTGCATTCTTCTTCTATTTCAGGTTTATTATTACTTACAAGCATGTTATAACAAGCTGACATTAAAGGAGTAAATTTAATTTTACTAACTTGGTTTAAAGTTACTTTGTTCGTATCTTTGTCAAGAAGTGGTTGTACAAAAGTTGGATAAACATAATGGCATACGGCATGTAATGGTGAACAATCATCAGAATATCCATTAGGATCATATAAATTAATAATATATTCCTCAGTATGTTGGTCTAAAAACTTTGTAAATTTTTCTAAATCACCATCTTCACCCCATCTAATTATGTTAAGTAACACCTTACCAAGAGCCCCTTGTCCTTGTCCTTGTCCTTGTCCTTGTATGACGACGCCTTGTTTAGCTTGTTTAGATTTATTTTTTTTTTGAGTACGTCGTGATTTAAAAATATTAATAACAACCGCAATGAGTGCTGTGACGACCACAACGGCAAGAATGAGTGGTAGGGAGTTCAAAAGGTTGTTGTTGTTAGTAGGAATGGAAGAAGAAGATAACAAAACCGGCTGTTGGGACGCAAATAGAGCACCTGGTGTTGGTGTTGGTGTATACACGCTATGATTCATTTGTTTTTTTATTGATTCTGTATTTTATTTTTACAAATTTAAAAATTTGTAAAAATTTTTAAATTACATGCCCATCATGCCCATCATGCATATAATAATGCATCCACATCAATATGCATAGTGCAAAAATGAAAACCAATGTATTTCAAGATATTTAAAGAGTTGAATAGGCGTGGTGTGGTGGTGTTCATCAGAAAAATAAAAAAAAATTGAAAATTTTTGTTGTCGTAACAAAAATAATAAATCGACTCACTCGTTTCTTTTGACAAAAAAAACAGAAAAAAATGTCCTCCCCGGTGCACAAGGATTGGACGGTAAAGTCTCTGCGATCGCTCGCCATCGAACGATTCCCGGACTTTAAGAAAAGTACTCGTCTGCGTGACGACATTGTGAATTTCCTTCGCGACAAAGGCGTCGATCTTTCGATCGCCGTCGCTACCACCGGCGCCGCCGCCCCCAATCTACCCACGATGGCGGATATGGAGGCGCCCGTTGGGTTTATGGAGGCGGTCACGGTACCCGGTGCCGTCACACGCGAACGTCTATCCACACTCCGCGTCGTTGATTTGAAAAAGGTGGCCAAAGAATGCCCGGGGTTTGATTCGAAAATCACCAGTAAAGAAAAGTTGATTGATTTTATCCTCGAACGGTCTCCACTTGCCGGAGAGGCGTTGGTTATTTTCACAACCTTGGCGGCGACGTCAACGCGTTCCAGGAGGCCTGCCACCGCCACCACTGTCGCCGTTGATACGACCGCCATGCCGTCCACCTTTCAGGAGTTG
>Ga0214921_10009599_pt1 | contig 12200 bp, 13 predicted proteins | sample LL1505_MetaG_FD_177992 | JGI IMG/M metagenome (GOLD analysis project Ga0214921, IMG submission 177992) | Freshwater microbial communities from Lake Lanier, Atlanta, Georgia, United States - LL-1505 | ecosystem: Environmental > Aquatic > Freshwater > Lake | place: USA: Georgia | collected... | reverse complement strand
AAATTCCCTAAGTGGGCTTCCCGATCCCCATATCGTAACATCTGAACCGCTTATATCTGCTAAGTGAAATTTGTGGATTAGCGAGGGAAGAACGTGGCCATCTTCTAAATGATAATTATCAGCTGGCCCATAAATATTACATGGAATAACGCTAAAGTAATTAACCCCGTATTGTTCCCTATATGATTGCATTTGTATCTCAGCCATTCTTTTAGCATATGCATAACCATAATTAGAAGAATGTGGAGGGCCCAAATGGATCTTATCTGGGGTAAGGGGATATTCTACTTTATCAGGGAATACACAGGTTGAAGAAAATGCAATCAACTTATTAATTCCTGCTTTTCTAGCCTCCTCTATGATTCCAGTATTCATCTTGAGGTTCTCGTAGGTGAATTCTCCTGGATAAGCCATATTTCCTTTAACCCCGCCAACTCTAGCAGCGCAGTGTATGATTCCATCTAAATCATTATTTTTAAAAAACTCCTCGATTAAGTTTTGGCTTAGAAGATTAATGTCCTTTGATCCAACTTTTATATAGTCATCGCCAATAAATCTAGATCCAACCAATCCTGTTCCGCCCGTTACTAGTATTTTACCCATTTCCGATAGTTTTATATTTTTTAATATAATCAACCTCTAGATAATATTTCAAAAGAGTTTCGTTAGTAGATCTATATAGATTCTCATATACCTCCCAATTTTTTATTGTGTTGGGATTTAATGGCGAACTGTCGCTACCCCTATAATGTTCAAAATGATATACCCGGTATCCAGGTTTCCATTGAACATTAAGACCTAATCTCGAAAATCTGAATCCTCTTTCCTTATCCTCTGGCCCGTATGATATGAAGTTCTCGTTTTCCGCACCAAATTTCTTATAAGCCTCAGTATTGAAGAAAATGCAATGACCATACTCAGCGGAATAATCAGACCAATGACCATTCCTATCAATTATCTCTATATCAAATCCAAGATCAATAAAATTGGAATAATCAAACCCCATGTTAACTGCTCTCTGCCCCTTTTCACTAAATTCATATGGGTATATAACTTCACACTCTCCTTTTATGATAGATTCCTGACATTCCAGATAGTTATCAGGGGTTAGTATAATATCAATGTCATAGTTTGCAACAACTGGTGTTACCACTTCATCCAACATTATGTTTAGATACTTGGTTCTATGAAAAGCTTCCTCTGGCTGTTCTAGCCAGTGCTTTACTTCGAGGTTTCCTAGCTCTTTTAAAAAATCGAGTTTGGATTCTCCGTCAGATATTTCATAAATAAAAACATTTGTCTTTATGTGCTTATTTATATAACCTAATACAGTTTTTGCGTTTCTGTATCTGTCCGGATGCTCTATCTTTATTGGTATAATAAGTGTTGTATTTGTTAAATTTATCATATTTAATTGTAATTTAATTTTTTTTCTATCTCTCTTACCTTTCCGTGTTTATAATCTATTATGGATTCAAAATTTATTTTTTCAGAATCACTCATTAGCATCTGAACACCAATATATCTTATTGGTGCATCACCCCATCTTTTTGTATAGATACCCCCAATTAAATCCAGATGATCAAAGAAATCCATGTATCCGCTTTTTATAAACCATTGAACCCTACCAATTTCAAAATTAGTATAGTATATCATTGGATATTCTATGGAACTTTTTCTATTTATTTCATGCATAGCAATATATTTCTCTGATACCTCAAATAGATTCTCCACAACCTTGTGATTATCTTTCTGTGTATTGTTATAGCCATAGTTATAGTTTCCGTCAGACATTATTTGGAATGGATCTATTGTTAATTTTGAAAGTATATAAGAATCCGTATCCAAACGCATATAGAAATCATATTTTAATAATTCTGCGTTTCTATAAATATCACCCGACATAAATCTGCACATATGTCTATAGCCTAAAGAAAATCCAGGATGACCCCATGCTACAGGTCCATTTCCATGGGTTGGATGAGGGAAAAATTCTGGTATATCTAAATCCAAATTAAATTCAGGGATGCTGAATTTAATTTTAGAAAAATTTACATTTTCATAGATACCTAATATTTCAGATCGCCAAGAATCATCAAAATTATTCTCTATAAATGCTGTTACCGGATATGGATAATCGTCCAAAAAATTCATTCTAAGTAATGCAAGACTTTCTTTGAATTCATCCACGCTCTCCCTATTACTAATTAGTAGATATATTATTGTTGAATTGGTCATTATTTATTTTATATAATTATTCCATTTTATGATAGGTGATTGTAGATGATTGCAATGGGTAGAATATCCAGGAATCGGGGTAACTAATAATTTACCTACTGATGACAGATGAACAAATTTGGAATGATCCTGTGATATTCCGTTATAATGTTCTATCGAATATTTTTTATGTATATCTATATCAGAATATAGAGTTCTTGTTTTACATGCATAGGTATTGCATGTCGACGGTACTGTTCTCCAATGGCTAGATTCCGATATCAATATTCTTGAAGTTAAATCTGGATAATCGGTATATTTATCAGCATGATCATACAATGACACATAATCGCAGATTCCGTTTAGTGATTCTATCATAGCATTCTCCCATTCCTCTCTATGAAGATAATCGTCCTCGAGTATGTATATTATCTGATCTTCTGGATTATTATCATTTATTATTATATCGAGCAGTCTAATAAAGCTATCAGCTTCCGTGCCTGAATTTATTTTAATTATATCGTATGAGTCTCCAAAAAAATCTGATGCATTGTCACCAAAATGTAAATCGTAAACTATCTTAAGATCGCATAAATCCCAATTTGTTATATCGATTAGATTATTGAATATTTTTTTCTTATCAAACCATTCAGGTCTTATCCTATTGTCTAATTCAGTATTTTTTGAATAGTACGAGTGTCTTAAGTATATTTTTATAGGTTTCATTTATTTTATTATTTTATTATTTGATTTCCAGTAGCTATAGATTCCATTATCTAATTCATAATCAGACCAAACGAAACGATCCCTTTTCGGCTGATTCTTTACCCAATCCCACATCTCGCTTAATCCCTCCTTTAGATTTGTTTTATGCTCAAATCCTAGGATATCTACAGATTTATCCCACGTAGGAATAGAATGTTTAACCTCGTGTCTTCCCTCCAGATAAACTACACTTCCGCCACCTATAACTTCCTGGAGAATTAACAAAGCATCTTTAATTGAATACTCCTCTATTCCTCCCAGGTTTATAATTTGCTTGGAGGCTTGAGGTAGTATAGCTGCATTCCATAAGGGTAATAAGCTATCATCTATATAGCTAAATGCTCTGGTTTGACCACCATCTCCGAATATGGTCATTGGCTCACCATTCATATATTGGAACATCCAAATACCAAGTACGTTACGGTATTTGTCCCATATATTTTGTTTTATCCCATAAACATTATGTGGACGTACAATGCACCAGTCCAATCCGTGTTGTTCTCCCGCTATCTGAATATCCATTTCACATCCATATTTTGCTACACCGTACGGATCTATAGGTTTTGGTACCTGTGATTCATCGAACATCCCGCCTTCTCCGTGGCCATAAACAGCGAGGGTTGACGTAAAAACAAGTCTTTTTATATCATGTCTTATGCATTCATTAACTAAATTAGCGGTTGCTACTAGATTATTCTGATAATTATACTGACGTATAAACGGGGATAATCCCTCAGCAGCATATGCAGCAAAATGAAAAACATAATCGGGTTTTTCGTTGGTAAAGATTTCTTTTATTAAAGGATCTTTTAGATCCATATTATAGAATTTTACCTTGGGATTTATATTCTCCATATATCCACCACTTAAATCATCTATTCCGATCACACTACAATTTGGTATATTGTCTATAATCCAGTCAGCTAATCTTGATCCTATTAGACCGGCTACACCTGTTATTAAAATCTTATTATTCATTATATGCTGTTTATTATATTATCGTAATCATTAACATATACACCATGAAAGCCAAATGATTTACTTGTATTAAAATTGTGATCTGAATTTGGCCATGAATACCCTAATTCTCTTATCGGATTTTCTATCGAGAATTTAGAGGCAATTTCTACCGATGGGAATTTTATGCCTCTTGAAACCATATCATCATAATGAATATTACAAAGGTATGCATCCTCGCCATAGCCTTCACATGATTCATATTTGCTGGACTCGTTTAAAAATTTTTTACTTCTTAAGCTAAATCCACCATTACCTATTCTGCTTTTACCCCTATTTAGAATAAAAAAATCACGTATCTTACCATTCTGTAAACTTATCCATGAGTCATCATCAGGCCAAGGTGCTCCGATATAATCATAATTAAAAAATTCATCATCCCATAAATCAGGATTTACTATTAATCCATCAGTCTGAACTACCAAGCAAAAATCTGTGCTAATATAATTATTTAATTTAGTAGCTATAAAATCATTATATCCTTCCCATGTCATTTTTTCTATCTGTATAAATTCTATATCATTATTATATTCCAACGGTATAGAAAAAGAAAGAAGTTTAACGTTATCAAATTTTATATCCTTATTGCAGAATCTAATAGATTTGTAAGCAATATCAGGATTAACCCCATCCACACAAATTAAGGTCACGTCTTTTTTAAGATTCATTTTTTATTTTATTTTTATATGATTCTGTAAGATAATAAGGAATATTTCCAAGCATACCATTCTCATCAGAGCTGCTTATCGTTATGTACTGCTCTTCGTTTATGTACATAATCTCGGGGGATATTAAAGGATCATGCTCTTTTAATTTTTCAATCAAATCATTCCTTACTAAGATTGCATTAGCTGTATATGCTACCATTGAATAACCCTTTATTTTGCATAAATCCCAAACTGCTCTCATGGAGCATCCTGAATTATTTGTTTTATATACTTCAGCGGGACCAAAAGAATTATTTGTTTCTATTATTATCACCATAGGCATATATTTTTCCATTGACTCCATTATGTAATAATCACAACTATCTACGTCTATTGACATTAATACTAAATTCTCCTTTGTTTCATCGGAATAGCCTATTTGATTAAGAATGTTATCTATAGAATTATTACTGTTCTTATCTGGGTCTATAAAATAATTAAACATCGATGCCTTTCCCTGTATATTATTAAATCTGTTTGCCCTATCACTATCACCTTCTATTAATATTGCATTAAAATCACCATGCTTCCATAATTTATATACGTTGCTTATATACAGACCATCCCATGCCCCGAACTCAATTACGGTTCCTGAGGTAACTCCTAGCTCCTCTAATATTTTTTCTATTATACCATCCTCACCATTTTGCGAATATACATTTCTTGCATACTTTAAATAAGAGGATCCACATTTATTGGTTTCTAAATATTCTTTTACTGTCATTATTTATTTTTTAATTGATTGACTATCCAATGGTAGGTAGATCTTATACCATCCTCTAATGGAGCTGATACTTCCCATCCCATTTTATCCCTATATAGCTTATTATCTGATCTTCTTCCTCTTACTCCAACTGGGCATTTAAAACCATATTTAGCTATAAAATCATCACCTTCTATATTATGAATGCATACTATTTTATTGGCTATAGAGGAAGTTATTTCAACCAGTCTATTTATGGTTACCATTTCCTCTGATCCTATATTAACTGGACCCATAAAATCAGATTCCATAAATCTTATAACGCCTTCTATACACTCATCTATATAGAGAAAAGATCTCGTTTGTTTTCCATCCCCCCATATTTCAATCTCACCATTATCATCAACCTCAGCAACCTTTCTGCAAACAGCAGCGGGAGCTTTTTCTTTTCCGCCTATCCATGTTCCCATTGGACCAAATACATTATGAAATCTTGCTATCCTTATATCCAGACCGTAGTTTCTGTGGTATGCCATATATAATCTCTCGGAAAAAAGTTTCTCCCATCCATATTCGGAGTCCGGGTTTGCCGGATATGCTGATGATTCTTCGCAATTAGGGTTATCTGGATCCAATTGATTATTCTCCGGATATATGCAAGCTGATGATGAATAGAATATTTTCTTTACTCTTTTTTTAATGGACTCATTCAGAACATTAATATTTATAAGAGCCGAATTATTCATTACGTTTGCATCATTGTTTCCGGTAAAAATATAACCAGCCCCACCCATATCTGCAGCTAATTGATACACCTCATCAATATCATATCCCATTGATTTACTCACCACTTCAGGATCTCTTAAATCGCCAATAATAAAATTGTCACATATATCCGAGTGTTCGAAATATTCGTGTTTTTTAATATCGCATGCAGTAACATGATTCCCTTCCGATTTTAATCTTTTTGCTAAGTGACCCCCTATAAATCCTCCCCCACCTAATATTAGAATTTTTTTCATAATCTTCTGCTTTCTTTTTTTCCACTAATCAATAATTCCTTATATCGATCGTATATTATTTTTTGATTTTTATGGTTTGAATTTAAGAGCCATTGACCTACTGCTCCACTTTCCCTAGTTCCGCCCCATGAATCTTCAGAGATATAATCTATCCAATACAGGCCAGTTACTTTCCCTAGTTCTTTTTTTACCCTATAATGAAGATCATGATCGTCCATATCCTGCGGAGAAAATATCTCATCAAAATATCCCATTTTCTCCATGTCTGAATGATTTATCATAAGCGGACCCCTATTAGACGAGTCTCTTATTTCAAAAATTTCTCTAGATGTATTATTTCTATCCGCATGATCAATATGAAATAATATATCCGACCAGATGCCATCGGGTATTTGATCTAGATTTATGTGCTGTGAATTGGGGTTTATTATCCAATTATGTGATGTACGCGATGTTACGGAGAATACATCATCAAATGCTGAGAAAGGCTTAAGCATTCTCTCATTCCATCCCTTCTCATTTATTAGCATATCATCCTGTATTATTGCTATATACTCCCCATTACTATTTCTTGCTGCTATATTATTTGCTTTAGTTTCAAAAACGTTGGGTGCATATAATTTCTTTATAGCTATATTTTTATTGTCGGATATAAAGCTATCAAGTATGCTTTCTGATGAATCAGAGCATCCGTCTAATACAACTATAATTTCATAGTGACCTACTGTATTTATTTTTATTCTTTCAAGACACTCTTTTAAAAGAAGACATTTATTATGTACTGTTAGATTAATGCTTATCAAAGTATTTCGAATTAATTTATTATATGATCTAGGTAATTTTCTTTCCATAAAATATACTCATCCCCGCATTTTTCTTTCATAATATCTACTTTTCTTTTAAACTCCATATTATTATCCCAGTATTTGAGTGCTTCCCACATATTACATTCTACATACTTACGTATTTCTCTAGATGGATTTATGCGGTATTTTGTTTTTATGTTCGTTAATACACTTTGATCGTATCTATGATCTATGTAGCCTTGTAGATTTTCTAATCCACATACGTTATCACTATTATTAATTATATTAGGATTTCTACAAAAACCGAGATATTCACTTATTATTTTCATATTCTTCTTGTTTTTTTTAACCCCTATTATACCAGCTTCTAGTTGTAGCGAATCCCAATATCTTTTACTATCACAATCCATATAAAAAAACGTATCTCTTTTAGTGTAATTTTTATTAGGGGATAAGCCTAATAACGATAATAATAAGTTATTGTTATTAAAATAATCATCTAAAAAATTGCCAAGATTTGGTGAGAACGTATCGGTAGAATCCATATAAAATATAACATCACCTTCTTTTATTTTATTCAATGATTCTAAAATTACATAGGGTTTCCACAAGCACCATCCATCACCACTTCCTTTGGTATCCCCTAATATTTCTATGTTATCTTTATAGAAAACTGTTTTCTCTAGCCATTCCCTGTCATATTCGAATATTCCGCTAAATATTTTTGATTTTTTAGCCAATTCAATTAAAGCCTTTCTTGGTTTTTCGTATTTTTCGTTAGAGTAAACACAAAAATATATATTTCTTTTTTTATACATTAAATTCCAGCCAGAACAATAGATATCAGATACGTCTTTGTTCATTGCTGGGCCAAACCAATTAGATGGAGCGATTACAATTTTATCCGGATTTACATTTAACCAAGCACCCCACCAGCTAAAAGAACTGTTTGCAATTATATTATGATCGCATAATGACATTGCACATAGTTCTGTGTACGGATTTTCTAAATTGCTAATTATATAATCCTGACCTATAAACTCTGTTTTACACCATTCAACGTCATCTGAAAATATCACATATATGATATTTTCATTTTCTATTCTTAGATTCTCTATAGCGTTATTATAATATACAGATGAACATGGCGGATGATGATCAGGGAACATGACATAATCACCTCTTCTAACGTGTATAGAAGCTATTACAGCATCTTTGTGTTCATTCCTTATTGTTTGTATGTAAGCCTCGGCAGAATCCTTATATGGACTTTTAAATGTGAATTGTGAAAGGATAGCATCTCTAAATTCATTAAAGTATTTTTCAGTCTGGAAGTACCCATTTAACGAGCAATCCCCCGATATACTTTCCACCTCTGGGTTGTATCCAAATTCATTCTCGTTGTAATAATTCCCTTGGTTTATATGTCTTTGTGGGATAAAGTATTCAGGACTGATATCAAAGCAATCAGTAAGATCACATTTAACCGGCATGCATCGTCCGATCTTAGGATCGAAAGGGCCAGACTCTTGATAATTAAGACAATTCTCTATAGGAAATCTTGCAATAGTATTTAATCTATTGGCAATTCCTAGTGTTGAGGCAAACTGAAACATCTGGTTTCCTAACCTCCCCATATAACCTATTTGTTGAAATGATATCATTATTTTATACTATTCTTATTTTACCCAAAATCCGCATTTAAGTTTCAAGACGGAACCAAATACTATAATATCGATAAAATAAGAAAAGAATTTAATTAATGGAAAAACTAGCAGTAATAGTACCCTACAGAAATAGAGCTGAACATCTAAAGGTGTTCATTCCTTATATGGAAAAATCTTTAGCAAAGGAGAAAATTCCATTTGATATATTTATAATAGAGCAGCATGACAATAAACCATTCAATCGTGCTAAGTTGCTAAATGTGGGATTTAACGAAACTAAGGAATACGATTACTTTGCTTTCCATGATGTTGACATGCTTCCTGTTGATTCCGACTATTCTTTCCCTGACGGGCCAACCCACCTTTCATCCGAGGTAGAGCAATTTAATTGGGGATTACCGTATGATGGATATTTCGGAGGTGTTACTTTATTCGATAAAGAAAGCTTTATCAAAATAAACGGATATCCTAATGAATACTGGGGATGGGGAGCAGAAGATGATGATGTAATTCACAGATGTATGATAATGGATGTAGACACATATAGAAAATCCTGTAGATACAGATCTTTAAATCATGAAAGAAATATAGATAGATTTGAATACAACCAGAATCTAACCAAACTTTATGAATTTCAGAATTCAGATTCGCCAGAAACTATGATAGCAAATGATGGCATATCTAGCTTGATCTACGAAAAGGTATCAACGGACGATCTTTCAAGAAAAACAAAATTGATCAGGGTTAAATTATAGGTAGTGTTTAAGCTAAAGGACATAAAAAAGAATCGACTGGTCATATTTGACCTCGATGACACTTTGGTAAAAACTGATGCAAAAATCAAGATAATAAGCGGCAGAACAAAAAAAGTAATAGCAGAGCTAACTCCTAAAGACTTTAATTCATTTAAGAAAAAATCAGGGCATATCTTTAATTTCGAGGATTTCGAGGATCCGGACATTCTTAGACAGGGAAAGCTTATTCATTCTATATTTTCTAAATTGAGATATTATTACGGGAAAGGAATTCCAGTTTCTATAGTTACCGCAAGAAGTTCTTCGAATATAGTTAGAGAGTTCTTTCTTGAAAATGGTATAGATATTCATCCTGCTTTGGTTATAGCCATAAATGATCCCGGATCAAATTTACAAGGAAATATAGCTGAGAGAAAGCAGAAAGCTATCAAGAGCCTAATTGATGATGGCTATATTAATTTGATATTCTTTGATGATAATGAGGATAACCTAGCTTTAGCTAAAAATCTGGAAGGATATAAAAATTCTAGGATAAAGCTAATCCGTGTTATTTAATCATCAGATTTTCTAAGATCGTTAAGAACCCTATTTACAGTATTCTTTAAATGCTCCCTATTTTGATCCATCGATAGGGGATCTTCATTTTTTAGAAGATAGCTTATACCTTCTAGTGCGCCTAATGAAAATGCTATCTTAGCCTTTAGATAATTATTTTCATTCATTACTTCGAAGATTTTACTCCTCTGTATTTGATCTGCTAATTCTTTTTTAGACTCCATTTTTATTTCATTTGAAATGTATAATGTATATAATCAAACTCATTAAAAACATCAAAAATTTAAAATTACGTAGATTCTTTATTTTGTTGTATCTCAGGGATATCTAAAGAAATAGTTGATTTAAAATAAAAAAAGGACCTATTGGTCCCTTTCTTGATCTTTTTTAGATTGTATGTATTTAGCTTTTTTAATTTCGTCCCTTCTGGATACACTTTTCTTTTTAAAATTTTTTCTCTCTTTAAGCTCCTGTATTATTTGTAATTTGCTGTATTTGTATTTATATTTTTTGAGAGCAGCATCAATACTTATTTTACCGTTAATGTTTATCTGGATCATTTTGATTTGGTTTCTTTTTTGCAGTTATCTTAACCTTTACTGGAATCTGCATATCTGCTTCTTTTACCGAATCATAAGAAAGTGTAACCGTACTCCCATCCTCAATCTTACCTTGTACCATAAGATCAGCTAAAGTGTCTTCTACGTATTTTTGAAGCATTCTCTTAATAGGTCTTGCACCAAACTTGGGATCAAATCCATTTTCTGCTATCTTTTCTTTTAGATCCTGAGCAACCTTTACCTTGTATCCAAGACTTTCCAATCTAGGCATAATCTTGCTTATCTCAACATCAAGGATGTTGATAACGTCTTCTTTTTCTAATGCTTTAAAGTAAACAATGTCATCTAATCTGTTTATAAACTCAGGTGAGAATGTTTTTTGTAATTCTTTCTTTAATAGAATCTCGTTTTCAGCCTCTGCTTTATCCTGCTTAGATTTAGTGGTGAACCCCATACCTCCGCTGTAATCTTGGAGATTTCTTTGTCCTACATTGGATGTTAAAATTATTAGCGTGTTTTTGAAATTAATCTTTCTCCCCATTCCATCTGTAATAGATCCCTCGTCTAATATCTGTAACATGGTGTTAAAGATGTCTGGGTGTGCTTTTTCAATTTCATCGAATAGTACTATAGAATAAGGTTTTCTTCTAACTTTCTCTGTTAGTTGCCCACCATCTTCGTGTCCGATATATCCTGGAGGAGCACCAATCAATTTGGTTGCTTCGAATTTCTCCATATATTCGCTCATATCAACTCTAATAAGAGCGTCTGGATCACCGAACATAATGCTGGCAAGTTCTTTAGCTAATTGCGTTTTACCTACTCCTGTTGGGCCGATGAATATGAATGATCCGATCGGTTTATTTGGATCTTTTAGTCCCATTCTATTCCTTCTGATAGCCTTAGCAATTTTTTCTATTGCGTGATCTTGTCCGATTACTTTAGATTTAAGATCTGGCTCAAGACTAATGAGTTTTTCGTTTTCTAATTGGGTTACTTTTTTAAGTGGAATACCTGACATCATCGAAACAACCTCTGCTACCTTTTCACCATCTACGACTTTCTTTCTCTCCTTCATTTTTTTCTCCCAGTCTTTAACCTCAATATCTAATGATATTTTGATTTTTCTCTCCTGGTCCCTATATTTAGCAGCAGCCTCGTAATCTTGTTTAGCCACTGATTTTTTCTTATCAACTTGAACAGTCTCTAGATTTTTCTCTAATGTCTTAATAACCTCTGGAACCTTAACATCAGTTAATTGGGTTCTACTTCCTGCCTCGTCCATAGCATCTAATGCTTTATCTGGGAAGTTACGATCAGTGATATATCTTTCTGTTAATTTAGCGCAATTAACAATTGCATCGTCAGTGTAAGTTACGTTATGATGCTCTTCGTACTTTTGTTTAACGTTATTTAGAATTAATAG
>Ga0214921_10009598_pt1 | contig 12200 bp, 2 predicted proteins | sample LL1505_MetaG_FD_177992 | JGI IMG/M metagenome (GOLD analysis project Ga0214921, IMG submission 177992) | Freshwater microbial communities from Lake Lanier, Atlanta, Georgia, United States - LL-1505 | ecosystem: Environmental > Aquatic > Freshwater > Lake | place: USA: Georgia | collected 2015-05-28 | reverse complement strand
ACATGAAGGAAAAAAAGAGCAAAAAAGGGGAGGGTGGTGAGGTGAATGTCGCGAAGTATCCGCCGGTTCAAGATCTTCTTTTGGCGAACAACGTTTCCGTGAATAATACAGGGGCAGATTTAGAGGTAGGTTTTGCATATAAGAGGCACTGGCCGGAGAACCAGTTGGTACTTTTGCCTGAAAATTGTCAGATCAAAGACAATCGTTTCATTCGAACAACCGGTGGTGAATCGGTGATCGGTTCGCTGCCAGACATGCAGCCTCCTTTGGATAAAATCAAACTTTCGCCCAATCATTATGAGAACAATCTCCTATTGGGTGGGACCTGTGCATACACGCCTGCCGAATCGGGATGCAAAGTGGAGTCGATCCCAGCGGGGTGGTCGGTGGAGCAGGAGTTGGCGAACTGGAAGCCCTTGACGCCGGAGGATGTAGGGCCTGCTTGGGTCATTGCCTTGCGTAAGGCGGGTCAATTTGCGATTGAGGACGATAAGTCGTGCTTCCGGAGTGACACGGGCAGCGGGGATGACAAAGCCGAGAAAAAGAAGAAAAAGAAGAAAACAAAACAGAACTAGGACAGGCGTTTCGTTTTTCTAAACCTGCACCGCCTTTGGGTTGGTGCCGAGGTTCTAATGCCGATCGGGGCAGGTGGTACCCTCGTGCCAAATACTTTCGAGCGTAATGGTTTTCGGTTTGTCAGGGATGCCGCGCCGATTTTGATTAATCTGTTCGGCGAGGAGATCAACCGCCGCTGCTCCGATCTCTTCCGGTTGCTGGTTGGTTCCACTCAGTTCCCCTTTTTCCGGGGTCCAGTTCAGGTGGACGAAGGAGACGTCGTCCGGCACACGGAATCCGTTCTTCCGTATCCAGGTGAGGATCGGGCCGTGGTTGGCGAGGACGGCGTCGGGCTTTTCCTTTTTCATCCAGGCGAGGACGGTCGCTTCGTCGAACTGGTCGACGAGGAGGGGTTCGATTTTGGCCATTTCCGGGTGGGTGTACTGCCAAGCTAGGTAGCCTGCGAGCCAGCGGCTTTCCACCTTGGCGTCCACGAATCGGGGCATGGCCATTCCGATCCGGCGATGGCCGCGTTTTTGGCACTGATCCATCGCGAGGGAGAGAGAGTGGAACTGGCTGTTCGTTACTCGGTGAACGGGGATTTCGTTAAACGTGTGGCCGAAGGCAACGGTGGCAAAGGGATCCCATGAGAGGGAGAGGGGCATCCCGTACGAGGGCAGGGGGGCGAGGAGGAGGCCACGGATGCCGCGGAGGCGCATCGCGCGGGAAAGATCGGCTGGGGATTTTTCACGAATCCAGAGGGTTTCAATTCCGTAGCCAAGGGCGGTGGCTCGGGCGGTGGCGCCCATATGGTAGCGGGCGAACGAGGGATTTTCTTTCCATCCGTCGCGTGTCGGGAAGGAGGTGATGAAGCCGAGATTGCAGACGAACTTTGTTTTTCGGGTTGAGCGGAGGGAGGTCATTAATGCGCTGACCATGGGGTTGGGGGTATAGCCTACTTCTGCGGCTATTTCGGCCACGCGGGCCCGCATGGAAGAAGATATACGTGGACTTCCACGGAGAGCTAAGGAGACGGTGACTTTGGAGACACGGCACCGTTTTGCAATCGTCTCTAGAGTGGCTGGCACTCGATGAAATATGCTTACTAGAGTATATTTTGCAACTTAACTCGTAAAGCAAATGCAAGGAGGCTTACTTTTCGATATTTAAGTTATTGCAAATTATGTACTTATATGAATATTGACAAAAAATAACATTTTTTTAAAAACAAGTTGCAAAAGCTACGATTAGCATGCTAAGGTTTATTCGTATGGGGATGAGTAAAACTCTTGTTCTAATTGCCTCAAGATTACGAATCGATTTTGAACCTAAGCTGTTGTTAGCTGTCTAACTTACTATGAAAGTGCGAATGATCCGCAGTGGGCTGAAGCGAAAAGCTGTTGACTGGATTATGTCGACCGCTTTCGCTCTCGGACTTTTTTCCGCCAATGTTTCGCAGGGGGCGATGAGTAATAACTTTTCCTGGATTGGGGGAACAAGCACCAACGCAGCTTCATCTGTTAATTACACTAACCTGACGAATGGTGGAAGCATGGCGGGATGGAATCTCGCTGGAAGCACGAACTCCTATGTTTATCGAGGAACGAATACGCAGACTGGAACACAAATTCTCGACTACGGCGGTGCCGCAAGCGTCTACACATATGGTTTAACGATCACCAACTGGGCGGGAGATGTGGTAATGACGAACTTGGCTGATTGGCGGATCGATTCTGGAGGACTTGTCGCCTCCAATTCTGCGGGAAGCACACTCTGGATTATGGCTAGCAATGCCGTCGGGCAGTTAGGAGGAAGTCCGGTCACTTTCTCGGGAAACATGTCTGTTTACGTCACTGGTCTGGGGGGTCATAGCACAACAGCTAGAACGCTGACTCAAAACCTGACCAATCTCACAATTTCAAATCTTACTGTGAATGCTGCAACAGTTTTTGCGAACTCCACCCCGCTCACACTGAGTGGAACAGGCAACACAACCGTGGTCGGTTCGATTTCCAATAAAACCCAGTTTATTACAAACGGAGGAAATCCAGGATACCTTCTTGTGAATTCCGGCACATTGAATATCGCCACAGCAAGCTCTGCGAATACGAATTGGGTCTCGGGCTTGGTGCTTAGCAACAGCGGAAGCGTTTATATTTTGGATCAACTGAGTCTAGGAAGTCCGATGTTTGATGTTAAGGTGGGTGCCGCCAACGCCACGAATCGCACGACCTTCGGTTTGCTGAATACCTCGTCGGTCACTTCTGTTGCTTTGACCAACAATTTTGTCATCGCCAACACGGCTGCGGCGACCAATGTCTTCAAGGCTCAAAGCGGTAAGACGCTGACTCTCTCCGGAGCCATTTCAGGAGCCGCAAACGGAACGGTGGTGGCTGATGCTGGAACCTTGGTTTTGAGTGGTGCCAATACTGCCTTGAGCCTTCCTTTGGTCGTCACCAACAGCGGAACACTGGTTGCATCCAACAACAGTGCCTTGGGTTCGAGTAACGTGACTGTCGCTTCGGGAGCAACCTTGAAAATTCAGGCAGCTGTTGCGAATTCGATCACGAACAGTGGTTCGGTCGTCGTTGCGGATGGGGGAACTCTCACCTCTGGCAACACTCTGACAGGAGCGGGAAGTTTGAGTGTTGGTGGGACAGCACCCAGCACGGCGGCTTTCGCTAGCTCTTTGAGCTCGGGTACGAATCGCGTGGGTCCAGTCGCCCTTACCGGGAATGGAGCGTTGCGGTTGAATGCGGGCAGCGTGATCCAATCTTCCGGCGCAATTGCTGTGAGTGGAACTGGAAATTTGATCACCCTATCCGGAACCGTTGCCTCGGGTACGAACACTTTAGTGGTAGGCACTAGTCTGAGTGGGGCGACTTCCTCCTCCCTTGCGTTAAATGGAACTGCCGTAGGAAATCCTGGAACTCCGATTGCTTTTGGAACTACCTACACGAACTCCGTCGGTGATCTCTATACATTCAACGCATCCGGCAGCACTTTACAACTTGTTGTCGAGGGTGGGGCGCAAACCCTTTCCTTTGCCGATGCGAGCGGCCTTTGGAACACGGATCCGAACAACAAAGATTGGAAGAATGCGAATGATGTCCGCGTGGCATTCCGAAACGGGGATCTGGCTAGTTTTGTGAGTGGGGCAACGGTGACGGTAGATTCTGGTGGCGTTCAACCAAACCAAGTGAATTTCACCAATCCAAGTCCGACCGCTGTTCAGGTTTCTGGGGGGAGTGTTACGACAGGTCTTGTCATCGTAAATGGATCGGGAAGTGTGAATGTTCAAAGCGACTTAAATTCCAGCCTAGGAATCAGTGTCAATTCGGGAGATGTCACTTTAGCGAAGACCACTGTCACCTCGGGTGGCATTACAGTATTGGGTGGAAATTTGTCCAACTCCGGAGCAACCACCATCACGGCGGGTGGATTGAATGTGAGCGCAGGAAGCTTGGCTGTCAGCGGATCGATATCGGCCGGTGCGGTGAATGTGACGGGTGGTACGGTATCAGGTACGGGTTCGATCACGGCAACCAATTTCAGCGTGGCGAACGCTACTTATAACGTGGCGTTGCCCGGCTCAACCCCTCTGTCCGTGAGTGGCACTGCTACAATCGGGGGTGCGAACTCTGGATATAGCGGCCCCGTAACGGTCAACAATGGAAACACGGTTTTGGCTAACTCCAGTGCGTTGGGAACCGGTTCCCTGACCCTTAAAGGGAACGCGATTTTAGATTTGGGCGGTTACTCGGTCACCCAAAGTTCTCTGATTCTTGAATCAGCTGTGACGATCAATAATGGGACGTTGAATCTGCAGTCGCTGACCCTTAACAACAGTATTAGCGGAGATGGCTCATTGTCGGTATCGAACACGATTAGTGCAAATGTGAGCTCTGCCACTACAGTCAACAACCCATTGATTGGAACGGCCTCTTTGTCGAAATCAGGTTCGGGTGTGCTTACACTTGCAGGAGCAAACAGCTTTAGCGGTGGGGTTAACTTGTCGGCGGGGAATATTTATGTGGGAAGTAGCAGCTCACTAGGTTCAGGGCCTGTTACCTTGACTGGAAGCGGAATTACGAACGAGGTGCGTGCCACGGCGAACAATCTGAACGTCCAGAATCCGTTTGTTCTTAACAGTAACACCCTTCAACTCTCTGCCACAAATACGGGCTGGTCCTCGAGTTGGTCGGGACCGATCAGCGGATCAGGTGGGGTTTATTATAATTATGGGGATAACGGACTGACTCTGAGCTCGACGGAGAGCTCCTTTGGTGGAGGTTTCAAATTTGGAAGTTCGGGAAAACTGTATGTGACATCGATCGGAATGGCGGGTTCCAATAGCCCGATCGGAACGAACGGCTTGATCGTATCCACGAATGGATCTTCAACCAGTGGAGCGGGCACTTTGCGGTGGAACGGATATGGGGATGAAACTACTGACAAAACCTTTATTTTGACCGGCAATCCGACCGGGGCATCGCCTGGGATCAGTATTCTCAATGATGGGAACAATGCTGCGCTGCTCACGCTAACCCTGAACGGAAATATTGAAGCTAGGGTTGCGACCCAAGCGGTCACATTGGGCTCCTATAACAACAATAGCCTTGTTTTGAATGGTCAGCTGATTGAGACCAATGGTGCTGTGATCAAGCTGATCGTAGGAGCGAGCTCAAGTGGTACAGTTATTATCAACCATACAAACAACAACATTAGTGGTGGAGTTACGATTACGAATCCTACCGTTTCCACGGTTAATACCCTCAAGGTGAGTAAGATTGGAAATGCCGGGGAGGCGAGCCCATTGGGAACCAACGGGACGATCGGCTTTGGACCGAAGACCAATTCCGCGATTTGTGCGCTTGTTTATACGGGCACAGGAGAAACGAACAACAAAAACCTGCAGTTTTCGGGGGGAACCAGCGGCATCATGCAGCTCGAACAAGCAGGCAGTGGCCCGCTGAAGTATGGTGGAGAGTTCAGCGCGGCCGCCGCCGGGACTCGCACTATCAATCTTGTCGGATCCACCAGTGCAACCGCTGAGATCACCAGCGGAATCACGGATATGAACGGAACGAATTCTGTCACAAAGAATGGAACCGGGACGTGGACGCTGTCGGGTAACAACAGCTATAACGGCGCTACACTGATTTCGAACGGGACGCTGGTTTTGGATGGCACTAATTCGGGAGGTGGAGTCGTGACGTTGAGCACCAACACCTCGATTTTGAAATTAAAACTCACCAATGGGTTGGTGAATGGTGTATTTGCGGGATCCAGCTCCACCAGCACTCGGGGGACTGTAGATTTAACCCAAGGGGGTAACTACGTCGTGTCGAGCTTAGGAAATAGTGTGACAGCTGCTCAAAATATCAATTTCACGAACAGTAGCGGAGTTGTTTCGACTCTTACCTTTACGGCCCCGACCAACTATCTGACTTTAAGTTCAGGGGGATCTTCGGGTCGGACGATTCAAAACAGCAGCGCCAATTTAACCATGATCTTTAACGCGATCGATATCGGGTCGACCGTCGCTAATAATGCGACTTTTAACGGGGATGGAAGTTTTATCGTGAATGGGGCGATCTTCAATACCAACATCGCTGTGATCCGGGATCTGGTCAAGAGTGGCACAGGCAGTCTGACACTGAATGGGGCGAATACTTATAATGGGCCAACCACTGTGAGTGCGGGAACCCTAGTCGCTGGCAATTCTCAGGCTATTCCTTCCCCAGCAGTCTCGGTGGCTTCGGGTGCTGCCTTGGAAGTGCGGGCCTCGATTACCAATACTGTTGCCAACAGTGGCACGGTAAGAATCACAACTGGGGGAGCGATGAGTGCCTCCCAAATCTCCAGTGGATCGTTGGAACTGGGTGCGGCCACGGGTCAGGCCAGCCTAGCTGTAAGTGGGGATTATCAGACGTTGAGCAGTTTCGGAATGACAGGAAACGCAGACATTACGATGCCTGTTGCTAACAAGATTAGCGCATTGAGCGTGAGTCTCTCTGGCGCAAATAACACGTTGACTTTGAGTGGTACGCCAAGCGTAGGGCTTTATACGCTGATTCAGTCCACAGGGAGTTGGACGATCAACCAGAACTTGGGCATTTCGGCGATTGTAGCGGGTCAAACGATTCCTCTTGGAGGGAGGGTAACGATTGATGGCCAGACCTACACCTTTACGGAGCGCAGTGCGGAGAAAAAATTGGTTTTGAATGTGGTGGGTGCAGGAGCAAAAGACCTTACCTACAGTGAGACCGCAGGGGGTGGGTGGAATACAGATCCTGCGAACGAGACCTGGAGTAGTGTGTCTGGTCCTTCTGCCTTTGCAAATGGAGACTACGCCACATTTAATGGGACGGGTTCTACGGGCGTTACGGTGAGTGGCACGGTGGAGCCCGCCCAGTTGACTTTCACGATTGGCCAAGGCGGAGCGCTTAATCTTACGGGTGGAACGATCAAAGCAGGCACAGTGATGGTGGATGGAGTAGGCAGCGTCGCGGTGGGTGGCACGCTTCAAGTGGACAGCTTGATGACTGTGAAGAGCGGAACGATCAACTTAAATTCTGCTGCAACTGCTGCGGATGTAACTGTCATGGGCGGAACGTTGGGTGGTTCAGGAACACTAGAGGCTGGGTCGTATCAGTTTAGCGGGGGAACCGTGAGTGTATCGCTGATCGGCACTGGTTCACTTATTTTAAGTGGAAGCGCGACGATCAGCGGAGATAATATCCGCTTTAGCGGTCCGGTTGCGCTGGTCAGCGGATCGGTAACGCTAAATGGAGCCAACCCTTTAGGAAGTGGGGAGATCGCTTTGAGTGGGGGCTCGTTGCTTAATCTGGGTACGGATGGAATGACTTTGGCAAACCAGGTTAAACTTGGAACAGGTGGGGGAGGTGCTTCCGTGCCTAGTAATCAAAATGCCACGATGAGTGGTGGAATTACGAATCAATCGGGAACAAACACTCTCATCAAGGCGGGGGCGGGAGCCCTGAGTGTTACGGGCAAAGTGGGGTTGGGCGTGAGTGGGGGGGATGCGATCAACTCCTACATAGGGCTCAATGTAAGTAATGGAGTCCTTCGTTTGGCTGGATCACCTAAATTTATTCAAAATGCCGCTGTGAATACCGATAGCAGTCTTTTGTTGGATGGGGTTCAGGTCAATATATGGGGATCAACGATTTCTGGGGCTGGGAGTGTGAAAGTCACGAATCAGGTTGAACTGAACAATCTGGGTGGGAATTCGACATTCTCCAACTCTGTCATTGTGAATTCTGGGAGCAGGCTTATTTCTTCCAACGGATACTCGAATGCTACGACCTACACTCTTTTTGCGAATGGGGTCAATGGGCCGAGTGGAACTTTGGCTATTGGCGGCACAAACCGGCTGACAGGAATCAGTTCCATTGGGAATATTGAAATCCAAAACGGGGGTGTTTTGAGGCTGATCAACGGAACCATCAGTAATACGACTGTTGTTAATAACGGCAAACTCGATTTCAATATAAGCAGCGGTGTTACAAATTACATCGGTACGAACGGCACGATCAATGGAGATGTTTTCACCACGGTGGTGAATGGGAACATCTCTGGGAATGGCGTGATTTCTGTATCTAGTTCGAAAGATGTTGTCCTGAATGGACAAGTGAGTGGGGCGAACACATTGATGGTGGAAGGCACTGCCTCAGGCAGTCTGTGGCTGACAAGTTCCAATAATTTCACAGGAGGAATCGTGTTTAGCAATGGCATCAGCACCACTACTTCAGTGGTCACAAACACAAACGCAGGGGTCATAACGAAAATAACCAATACCACGACGAATATTGGAACTGGATCGATCCATTTTGCCCGCCCTGAAGCGTTGGGTGCAGGCAGGATTGTGAATGCAAGCGGAACTGCAAAAGGGGCCCTATACTATGAGGCAACGAATGGAACATGCGCGGTCACTAATGAAGTAGATACGGGCAGCTCTTCAACTGGGGTGGTCGCTTTCGGGGTTGGGGCTGCAACCAACACGTTAAATTTGGATAGCCTAGTCAGCGGATCCGGGATTTTGAAGGTTACCGGTTCTACGAATGGTGAACTGCGGGTTAGAAATCCTCTCAATAGCTATACTGGGGGAACGGAGGTTGGGAACGGGACGATCCACATCACTAATGGTGCTGTGCTGGGAACGGGCATCATCAACTTCGGCACGACATCGAACAGTGTATTGAAAATCCAAGGTCCAGTTACATTAAACCAATTGGTTACCATGACGACGAATAGTAACACCGCTATTATTGATAATTCTAACGATGTTTCGATTGAAGGATCTATTTATCCGGTGTCAGGATCAGGTGGTAATTTCACCAAGAATGGAAGTGGCAAGCTAGTCTTGAAGTTGCCCTACTACTCCGGAGTTACGACGGTAAATAGCGGGACGTTGGATTTAGGTGGCAAAGCTGTTTACGGGGCAGGGTTGGTGATGGTTTCTGGAAATCTTGAGAACGGAACCCTGTACAGCTATCCTCCGGATGGAATTAAAGCGAGTGGTGGAGTTGTGGCAGCCGATCTAAAGGGTGGAGGGGGGCTGACCTTTGAGCCAGTAACGAACAGTGTCGTGAGGTTGTCGGGCTCGAATAGTTTCTCAGGGCAGATCAAGTTGGGTACAACGAATAATCAGACCTTAGAGGTTACGAGAGTTGCTTCCTTGTCACCGATTGCCGATCTAAGTGGTTCCTCATCTTCCGCGAATAATCCGACCTTATCTCTCCTCGCTGGAGGCGAGTACGCCATGAGCCGCTACATTGACGGAAATATGATTTTCAAGGGTACCTACGGACAAGCAACACTTCTGACCTTTACCAGCACAGAGGGGAACACGATTTCAGGAGGAAATAAAACCCTTACGGCCACGAATGTGAATATTGTCTTCCAGGGCCCGGTTGACTTAGCGCCAACCCAGACGAACAAAACCGTTACCTTAGCTGGCAATGGTGACTTTACGTTCCGTGGGCCGATCGTGAATTCAATCTCTGACACCAATGCTGGCATTGTGGTTACAAACTCTGGAAACGTGCTACTTGAGGCAACAAATAGCTATAATGGATCCACAGATGTCAGGCAAGGCACGCTGATTATTGCGAACACTGCGGCTCTGCCGACGAACAGCACCGTAACGGTCAGCAACGGTGCAACGCTGAGGTTTGACAAGTTCTCCGGCGGAATCAGCTTGGGCGCAATGACTGTGGCTGGAGCCTTGGAGCAAAATCTGGTCACCATCACCAGTTCGGGAGCGATGAATTTATATGGAGCGACCCTCACGGTAAAGGGAACGCCTACCGGTCTCTCTTATACTTTGCTTAGGGGTACTTCCTTAACCGGAACTCCGACGCTGAGCCCGGCGATCGAAGGCTATGAGTTAAGTGTTGATTCAACCTCAGTAAAACTGGTGAAATCGGTCACAGGCTCCACGTATGAGACGTATTACGCCTCGGGTAGTGAAGCCCAGCTTGGCTCCAATGGTCTTCCAAATCTAATGAGCTACGCACTCGGTGGAACAGGTGCGAGTTCCAGTCCTGCGCTCCCCGTATTGACCAGTGACGCCAACTCAATAACGCTGACGGCGAACATCAGAAATGATGATTCGAGGCTGAATGTGGTTGGACAGTGGGCCTATAGCCTCGAGGGTCCTTGGAACGATGTTACATTAACGCCAACGGGTTCAACCTCAGCCATACCGAACACTACAACCAAGAGATTTACACAGCCCGTAGATCCAGATCAGCCGAGAAAGTTTCTGCGCTTTAAGGTTACTAAGTAATAGGAGATGCAAATTTAAGTAGCGGGTTTTGGATTCAGAGAACTGAAAGCTACATTTATCTTCAATTATTGTCAGCGTCACTAAGGTTTGATAGCGATATCAAACAACAAAAGCTAGAGGTGGGCGAGAAGGGGAAGCGGGGCTAGGGTAGCTGGGTGAAGAAGGCGAATGCGTTGGCTGGGGAGGTGAGTCCCTATTTGTTGCAGCACTCCCATAATCCAGTGGATTGGATGCCGTGGGGGGATGAGGTGTGGAGGAAAGCGAAGGAGGAAAATAAGCCGGTTTTTCTCAGCATAGGGTATTCGACGTGTCACTGGTGTCATGTGATGGAGCGAGAATCGTTTGAGAGTGAGGATGTGGCCAAGGTGCTGAATCGGAATTTTATTTCAGTCAAAGTAGATCGGGAGGAGCGTCCGGATGTGGATCGAGTCTACATGACTGCCGTTCAGTCCATGACGGGTCAGGGTGGATGGCCTCTTTCCGTTTGGGTAACCCCCGAGGGGAAGCCGTTCTATGGGGGAACCTATTTTCCTCCAGTGGGAGGGCATGGGAGGCCTGGGTTTTTGGAGGTGTTGGGTCAGATTGCAGCAGCGTGGAGGGATACAGGCGAGGAGGTGAAGGGGTGGGCGGAGGAGTTATTACAACGGATTCGGACTTTAGGGGAGGGAACGGGGGGAAGTGGTGTCTGTGATGGGGAGAAAATTCTAAAGGCCGGGACAGATGAGATGGCAATGGAGTATGACCGAAAGCACGGGGGATTTGGGGGTGCGCCCAAGTTTCCAAGGCCGAGCCAACCTCTTTTCTTATTGAGAAGGTCCTATGCAGAAAAGAGTGAGAAGCTTTTGGAGATGGTGAGGCATACAGGCCGAGCGATGCGGATGGGTGGGATCTACGATCAGATTGGGGGTGGCTTTCATCGGTACGCGGTGGACGGGGAGTGGGCGGTACCTCATTTCGAAAAGATGCTCTACGATAATGCCCAGTTGATGGGGCTGTATGCGGAGCTGGGGGTGGCGTTAGGGGAGAAGTGGCCTAGGGACGTGGTGAGAGGAATCGCTGAATACATGGAAAGAGATTTAAGAGTGGAAGGGGGAGGGTTGGCATCGGCCGAGGATGCGGATAGCGAGGGGGTGGAGGGGAAGTTTTATGTATGGACGAAAAAAGAGGTGATGGAGTTGGCGGAAGGGGAGGAGATGAGATTGACGGAGGGGATATGGGGGGTGACGGAGGCGGGTAATTTTATCGATCCACATCATCCGGTCCAAGGGTGGAATGTTTTGGCTCAGAAAAGATTGCCGAGTGAGGAAGAAAGGAGAGTTTTGGAGGGGTTGCGTGTGAAGCTGGAGAAGAGAAGAGAGGGTAGGATTCGTCCAGGAAAAGATGACAAGGTGTTAGCCTCATGGAATGCTTTGGCGATTTCCGGATATGCAAGGGCGGCAAGGTGGGGGGGAGGATCTCATTATGCGAAAAAGGCGGAGGAAATATGGAGTTTCTTGGAAAAGAATCTTTTACGTGTGGACGGAACACCGACTCACCGTTGGCGGAACGGAAAAAAAGATGATGCCCATCTGTTGGAGGATTATGCGGGAGTATTGCAGGCGTTGATCGATCTACATCAGGTGACATTGAAAGTGGAGTACCTCAACCGAGCCGTGGAGTTGGCGGGGAAGATGTTGGATAAGTTTGAGGACAAGGGTGGGGGCGGGTTATGGGCGAGTGCGGATGAGACCCTGATGGCTAGAATGAAAGATGATTATGATGGGGCGGAGCCAAGTGGGAATGCGGTTGCGGCGTTAGCGTTGGCGGAGTTGGGACGATTGACGGATCA
>Ga0214921_10009597_pt1 | contig 12201 bp, 10 predicted proteins | sample LL1505_MetaG_FD_177992 | JGI IMG/M metagenome (GOLD analysis project Ga0214921, IMG submission 177992) | Freshwater microbial communities from Lake Lanier, Atlanta, Georgia, United States - LL-1505 | ecosystem: Environmental > Aquatic > Freshwater > Lake | place: USA: Georgia | collected... | reverse complement strand
TAGTCCCAAAAAGATCTGAAGAAGTACAATTAGCCCAAGTATTGCCAAACCAATGAGTCCAAAGCCCATCACGGCGCCTGAGTCAAAAGCCACGCGAAATGCCTTGGAGATGGACTCTTTGGCAGCTTGGGTGGTGCGCACATTCCCCAAAGTAGCAATTTTCATGCCTATAAACCCGGACAGGCAGGAGATTGCAGCACCACTGACAAATGCGATGGCTGTAAATATGCCCTCATTGACTTCAGGGGTTTTCGGATTGTCTAAGAGAGCTACGATAGCTACTGCCATGACCGCAATAAAAATTGCGATTACTTTGTACTCACGCACGAGAAATGCCATAGCCCCCTCTGCAATTGCAGAAGAGATGACGATCAATTTCTGGTCTGAGGGGGTAGGAGTAGCTTCACCTACCCGAATACTGGTTACTTTGCGGGCAAAAAACAACGCTACTAAGAGAGCGAGGATTGATGACCCGAAGACAATGTATGCTGATATCATTCGAGATTACCTTTTTCATTCAGATGACCGAATAGAAATATGTGGAAAAAGAAAGGTCAAGCCAAAAATCAGGATGGCGGGCATACTTCTTTTTAGGTAGGGGAGTCTTTTTCTTCGTATTTGCTATTGGTTTCGTATCGGGGATTTTCGCTGTGGACGATCCCCCTGATTTTTACAAAATTTTATTGACGGAAGCAGAATACTACTACTTTCAAAAGCGTCCCGAAATTTCTCGAGAAAAACTGAACAAGATTAAAGTTGAATATCCCAAATACTTGGAATATGGCTACTTTCGTTTGAGTGGAAGGCTCTATGAAGAGGTTGGAAGGGAAACGGAGTCCATTGAAGAGTATGAAAAAGCCCTCCGCACCAAAAAGGATGACTCTGAGCTTGCCCTTAAGCTCCATACAATCCATCTAAAAGATAGACGAATTAGAAAAGCGTTTGATTTTTTGCGAATTTATTTATTTTTACAACCCGGTGACAGCACTTTGCGATACAAATCATTGGTTTTATCCTCAAGATTGGGGGAAAAAAAGTACTTTGAATTTGCAAAGAATAGAATTGAAAAGACTTCTGGAAAAGACACCGAAGAGGAAAATCTAAAAATATTGGATGTGCTACTAAAGGATAAGAAATTTACTGAAGGTATCACAATTGCAAAAGCTAAGGTTGAACAATTTCCATTTAACCAAAAATACCATGAATACTTACGAATTTATCAATACAATGTATCTCCCGAATCCATGGAAATGGAAGATACACTCATAGACACAGCAGCCATATTTTTTAAAGAGAAAAAATATTCTTTGGATTTAGCGCAGTTTTATACAAAAAAGAAGAGGTACTTTGCAGCTTTAAATTTAATCCGAAGAATGTTTTCGCAAGGCTTGGCAAAGGAAGGCTGGAATGTGGAAGAGGAGATACTTTTTTTACTTCGTTCTACATATTTTCAATTGGGACTCAAAGAACAAGCAAGGGATGTATCTCAATTGGTGGATATGATTAGAAAAGCAGAGCATTTGACGGAAGAGGAGATTGAAACAAAGTATCTACTAAATAAAAATAGAGAAATATTAGTATATGCAATTTATTATCTAAATAAAATGAAATTTAAAAATGTGGATATGTATAGAGAAAGATTGGTCAATCGAGACCAAAAATTGGGAGACAAAGAGTTTATGAATATATTCCCAATTTTTGACTATGAAATGAATACAGAAATGTATTAGTTTAGCCCTGGGAAAAAGAATTTAACCGCAGCAGCTTCTTTGGAAACACTTGATCCTACCTTTCCAATGTAAGCTCCATACTTGTCTCTCACATTCCCACTTGGGTCAATCTTTCCTAGTAGACTACCATATTTATCCCTGACATCACCTGACTCTGTGACCTTTCCCATATAAGCACCAGCCCTATCTCTTACATTTCCACTTGGGTCTACTTTTCCTAGATAGCTACCATGCTTGTCTCTCAAAGAGCCTTTGGAATCAATCTTACCTTCGTAACTTCCATACTTATCCCGAAAGCTTCCATCTTCCTGAACTTTTCCTTTGTAAGATCCATACCTATCACGGATATCAGTATCATTGGAAGTTAATGGAGTAAAAAGAAAAATAAAAAGAATGCCCGTATAGATTGATAAAGATTTATACATATATCCCTCTTGAATGTAAATTTGCTTTTTTCTAAAATCAATTTAATTTATATACTTTAGACTTAAGAAATTTACCTCTAATAAAACAAAATAAAGGAATTAGCGAAAAAATTTCTTCCCTGAAAAGGAAAACTGAAAAATAAATGAAAATGAAATGTCTGGTTCACAAATCCCTCCCATCTGGATTGATAATTTTTTAAAAGATTTCCAAAGGTTCAAAATACAAAAAGGGGAATACTATTTAAAAACTGGGGATAAGGTTAATACAATAGGATATGTGACGAAGGGTATTTTTAAATTGGTTATTCATAATAAGGGTAAGGATAGCATCAAAGACTTTTGTATGGAAACTGATTTTTTAGGCTCTTATGGGAGTATTTTAACGGGTGACCCCATCCAGTTTGATATCATTGCAATGGAAGACTCAGAAGTATTTGTAGGAAATTTAAATAAGGTATTAGAAAGTCATAAGGATACATTTGAGTATTTAAAACTTTCAAAGTTTTATTTGGAAGATGTATATCTTAAGAAAGAAGATAGAGATTATGATTTTATGATAATTGGCATAGAAGAAAAATATATTAAGTTTACAGAATTATATGGCTTGCATATAAATCGTATTTCTAAAGAAGAAATAGCATCATATTTAGGTATCACATTTTCATCATTTTTACGATTTGAAAGAAAGTTTAAAAATATTAAATTAAAGTAAATCAGGAGAATATATGAATATAAAAGTACTATCAAATTTTACTAAAGGATTCCTAACCCAGTCTGAAATTTCTCAGGAATTAGAAAATGCTAACAGGGCAATGGAACTATTGTACTCTAAAAAAGGAGAGGGGAATGAATTTCTTGGATGGGTAGATCTTCCTATGAAAATGGAATCTTCAGAAATGGATGCAATTGAAACAGCAGCCAAAGAAATTGCAACACAATCGGAGTTTTTGGTGGTGGTAGGGATTGGCGGGTCTTACCTCGGTGCCAGGGCAGTTTTGGAAGCTACTACAAGTCCATTTTCAGTGTTTAGTAAAGATAAAAATCCTGTAAAAATTTTATATGCAGGGCACCACATTGATTCTGAGTACCATGCAGATCTCTTGGAATTTTTAAAAGATAAAGATTTTAGTGTAAATGTAATCTCAAAATCTGGTACTACAACAGAGCCAGCATTGGCATTTCGAAGCTTACTAGCACTCTCTGAAAAAAAATATGGAAAAGATGGAAGTAAAAAAAGAATCTATGCAACTACAGATGCTAAAAAAGGGGCACTGAAGAAGTTATCCGATGAATATGGATTTAAAACATTTGTAATACCCGATGATGTGGGTGGACGATATTCTGTGCTAACACCTGTGGGATTACTCCCAATAGCTGCTGCTGGGAAGGATATTCGCTCACTGCATAGGGGAGCTTTAGAGTTAGAGGAAAGCTTTCGAAAGCTTAAGGGTGAACAAAATATAGCTTGTTACTATGCTGCACTACGAAATGCACTTTATAAAAAAGGTAAAAAAGTTGAAATTCTGGTTAATTATAATCCAAGATTACATTATATAACAGAATGGTGGAAACAACTCTTCGGTGAGAGCGAAGGAAAAAATAAAAAAGGTATCTTTCCTGCGGGTGTGGATTTTACATCCGATTTGCATTCTATGGGGCAGTACATCCAGGATGGAGAAAGATTTTTATTTGAAACAGTTCTGAGTTTAGAAAATTCCAATAAAGATATGATAATTGAAACATTTGCGGGTGACCCTGATGGACTCAACTATCTTACAGGTAAAACATTGTCGTACGTAAACTCAAAAGCAATTCAGGGAACAAAATTAGCACATCATGAGGGTGGTGTACCAAATATTGAAATTCAATTAAAAGACTTAAGTGAAAAATCTCTAGGGCAGCTCATCTATTTTTACGAATTTGCATGTGGTGTTTCAGGTTACATGTTGGGAATCAATCCTTTTGACCAACCCGGAGTAGAGGATTATAAAAATAACATGTTTGCTCTTTTGGGCAAAAAAGGGTATGAAAGTAAGAAAGCGGAAGTGGAGAAAAAACTTTCTGAACTATGAAAATTCTTATGACCGGGGGATCTGGTAGCATAGGGAGTGAGCTTATCCCTATCCTCCTTTCGTCTGGTCATGATGTTGTATCACTTTCAAGGCGTACAATTGGTATCAGTCACTCAAATTTTAAATTTATACAATGTGACCTTTCAAATTTAAGATTTGAAAATGGTAAATTTATATACAAAGGAAATGAGGAAGTTGAGCATTCCTTGCATACTAATATAGTCAAAATAGATTGTATACTCCATCTGGCGGGGCTTCCCTCTGGTGAGGGTAGTACACTTGAAGATTATTTACATCAAAATCTATATCCCACTCAAACATTGGTTGGTATCGCAAAATATTTTAATATTCCAAAGTTTATATATGCAAGCACTGCATCAGTTTACGGAGAAAATGAAACTCTTAAACCTTCCATTGAAACTGATTCATTAAATGGAAAATCATTTTATGCAGTTTCAAAAATTGAATCTGAAAAATATGTAGTACAATCAAATATACCTAACTTTATTATCTTTAGAATTAGCTCAGTGTATGGTAGAAATCTAAAAAGTTATATAAATAAAATAGTTAAATATTATGATAAATCTATATTCCCTTTTCCTCTCAAAAAGAACTTATTTAAATCTTTTATATACATTGAAGATCTACTAAGTTTTATTACGAGTGGGTTAATGTATGAAGGGAGTGGAATCTTTAATCTTTCCCATCCCCAGCAAGTTTCTTCGGAAATGCTTTTTAAGACTCTCTCTATATTCTATCCAAAAATTGTATTTAAAATTTTTATTCCTGAGTTTTTAGTATTTATAGAGGAGAGTTTATCAAAATGGTCTGTTATTAAAAAAAAGGAATCTATGCTAAAACCTCTATTTCATAAATCTCTAATCAATTCTACAAAAGCAATCCAAGAGCTAAACTATACTCCCAAAATAGACATTCAGGCAGGGATTCAGGCTATTTTAATTTCCAAAACCAATGAGATAAAATGACTACCTCTAGAAACCTATCTTTTTTTGGCCTGTAGGGGAAAAAAGCCAGTATTTTTAGTAGTAGGAACTGTTAAAAAAGAATTTTTGCAGTTCCGTAAAAAGTAAGTATTACAAAATTACTTGATAACATGAAACTTCATAATTTCATGCCATGAATTAGATGAAGATTTCAATGAACTGTCATACTTAGCAAAAACTTTTATTTCACCTTCCTCCAATAAAACAGATCCAGTGAAAAGTGATCCCTCTTTAGGGGAAAAGATTTGCCAATCATTAAGTTCATCAACAAAAGCAATTTCTTGTGCGTCATTGACTTGAAAAGAAAAAGGTATTTGTCCATTTTTTAGAGTCCCTACTTTAGGATATTTGATTTGGATCTTAGTATGGTCTAAAATTTCCGGGTACACCCCTTTAGCATTTTTTTTATGAAACTGAATCTTTTGCTCTAGTACGATTGGAAGTGGCCCTGAAGTAGAGCTAACTTTGCCATACACTTTTAAATCATAAACACCCACCCCAGGGGCTCTCACTTCAATCGTATATTTATTTTTATTTTGTTTTATATATGTAAATTGTTTTTCATTTCCGAGAGAAACTACTAGTTGAACTTTTTTAGGATTTTCAAATGAGACTTCTAAGTAATCATCTGTGCTTAATACTCCTAGATCTGGAGATAGATTTTCAAAGTAGTTGGAGAAGAAAGCTGAATATTTTTTTGGCTTGTTATAAAAATCAATTTTAGACTGGGGTTCATGTAAGAGCTGCCATTTAGTCTCAAGGGGGAAATGATCTGATATAAACTTTTTAGGGTGTGTTAAAAAGTAAAAATCACTAAATTCTTTTTTAAATTTATTATCATACACATTACCTGCTCCCCATGTGGTATCTATTAATCTCCATTCGCCATCTATTTTCACCGCATTCCAAGAATGATCAGCTTCTTTAAAAATTTTCCCTGGGTAATAACTTAAACCTTTTGAATATCCATTTACCAAATTAGAATCTATGCCTGCCTGTTTACAAAGTGATAAAAATAGTTTTGAATATTCCTCTGCATTTGCAATACGAGTTTTTAATATTGATTCTATGCTTTGGTTAATGTGCAGATTTGATTTTGAAAAATTTGTATCATAAGCAATTCTATCGGTGACCCAAATATAAATGGATCTAACTTTATCAATTTCTTTATTAGAGATAGAAGTGAGGTATTCAGTAAGGATAGGAATAGATTTTTCAGCTGAAGATGGAGTACTAAGGGCGTGTTTATCAATTTCTTTGAAAAATGTAGGATCAAATTCTCTGTACTCATTCAAGTGAACATCATGTGAGGCACAGGAAGTAAAAAAAAATAAAATAGGTAAAAAGAAGATCAAAGAATATACCATTTTTTTTTATCTAAAATAAAACTAATTAATAGAATATTGAAAAAGTTTAAAAATAGAATTTTATAAAAAAGTAAATTAAATAACATACTAAAAAAGAAAATTAAAAATTAAAATTTAGGCTCGGTCGCATCTTCCCATTCTTCTTCTGGTTCCATAAGTTTAGGAATCATTTTTTTACATCTATCATGGTGAAATCTTATTACGGGATCATCGGGAAAAGTACTTTTACATTTCTTTAAGAGATCAAGTGCATGTTTAGGATCTCTCTCATAGAATTTATTAATAGCTTCTGCTAGATCATCTCTTGTGGCATCTTTTTTTTCAATATTATCCTCAGTATCAGCATCATATACTTCAAAAATTTTAAGAGGACGGTTTTTTCCTTTCACCCTGACCCTGTCAATATAGCGGATTTTAAATTTATTTGGAAAATCTATACTTTCATAAAAGTGTTCTGAAATTAAAAAGCCCACTCCATAAAATTTTGTAATACTCTCAATACGAGAAGCTAGATTTACAGTATCCGAAATTACTGTTGTTTCCATTCTGTTGTTTTCTCCGATGGTTCCAAACATCATCTCACCAGAGTGAATTCCGATTCCTATTTCAAGAGGAGGTCTTAGGGATGTATTTCTATTTTTTTCATTATAAATTTTAAGTTTTCTAAACATTTCTATGCCAGCATGTAATGCATCTTCTCCTTCTCCCCGAAAAAGAGCCATGATTGCATCTCCAATAAATTTATCTATAAATCCATTGTATTGTCTTACGATAGGTCCCATCTCTTTTAGATAGGAATTAATAAACTCAAAATTTTCTTCTGGACTCATTTTTTCAGAGATAGTGGTAAAAGATCGTATGTCTGAAAAGAGAACTGTCATCTCCCTTTTCACGCTCAAACCTAACTTGATAGTGCTAATAGAATCTATTGACAACAACTGAAGTGATTCTCTCGGTACAAATCGTTCAAGAGATATATTTAGCTCTTTTAGATTAACCATTGCTTTTTTTAAGGAATGTGAGCTGATTATTAATTTTAATAATATAAAAGCAGAGTAAAGCAGTACACCAACAGAGAGGCTATATAATAAAACACTATAAATCCCTGATTTTATCAAAACTACTTTGTAAATCTCAGAAAGATCTTCACCCAGTGTTTCTATTGATTCGCCGAATTCACTTTCAATTATTTCAGTTATTACTAGATCTATTTGTTTTTTATTATTTAAGATAAAAGTAGAATGATTTAAAAAGACTTCAATTTCTATATTATCTTTACTTATATTATTTGTTTTAATTTTTTGAATTATCTCAAAAGCTCCATTGTAGAACTTATCATCATATATAATATTATAAAGTAAAATATATTTTAATAAGGAATCGAGTTGTTCCTTTAAGTTAGGGTATTTTAGGGAAAGTTTTCGCACTGAAATTGGAATCACAGACAAAGAGTGGGTGTATATGGAATTTTTCTCTTTAAATTCTTCTATTTTTTCTTTTTTAGCTTCAAAGTTTAATTTTACAGTTTCTATGAGTTTCTTAATTCTGATGGAGTCTTCGTTAGGAAGCATGTATAAAAAATCATCAAAATAAAAAATTGAATTTTGAATAAATAGAGATGATCTTTGAATACTATCATAATTTTTTTGTATTGCATTTTTATTTTTTAAGATTGCTTCATTGAGAAGTGAATCCTCATCTCTCATTTCAATTAATAAAATAATTGTTTTTTCAGCCTTGTCCAAATGGCTCATTTTCGATCCTAAAAAAAGAAAATATAAAAGCCCTGATATGAATATCCAAAGAAGGATTTTAAACCTAGTTTTCATTCCAGTATTTTCCCATTCAATTCACCACCAAGTGTTCCTAAAAATTTTACAATTTTTTTTGTTTCATCGTCAGTGAGCTCTCTTCCCAATTGGTATTTAGACATTTTTTGGATAACTTCCTGTAGAGAATTGTATCTACCATCATGAAGGTATGGATATGTGATACTAATATTTCGTAAGGAAGGAACTTTAAATTTAAATTTATCTTCTTCTCTCCCTGTTTTGTTGAATAATCCAAAATCTAAATTTGTTCTGGTCTCTTTGTCTCTCAGGTAAGAACCATTTATTCCAATTTTGTGGGTTACATTCCCACCTAAATTCATTCCCTGATGACAGGATGTACACCCAACTTCTTTAAATAGTAAAAACCCTTCTTTTTCTTCTTCGGTTATAGAATTTTGGTCTCCCTTTAAGTATTTATCAAATCTACCATTGGGAGTGGAGAGAGAGATTATAAATTCCTTTAAGGAATCATTGACCATAGAAATATCTATATTTTTCCCATAAATTTGTATGAGAGAATTTTTAATGGAGGGATCATTCATAAGTTTATTTAGATTATTTTTATAATCACCAAACTCTTCTGGATAATGAACTAAGTGAAGAGATGCAATGAATGAACTGTCTTCTTCCGACATTCCTTCATTTCTATAGTAATTGCCTGAATTAAAAACTGTGGGGGGATTTAATTTATTTTCAATTGATTTTCGAATGGTGCCCGCTTGCGTTAAATCATGGCATGTATTGCATGATACTTTATCATCAGAAGAAAGCTTCGTACTTAAAAAAATTTCTTTCCCAATTGCTACTTTTTTACTATTGAGTTTGAAGGAAGTAGGAATTGGAATTACAGGTTCTCCATGAAAAGAGTATATTTTTTTAGGGCTAAAAGGGATTTCTGGTTCCCCTGGGAAATTAATATAGAGTGTTATAATTGGAAATATGAAAATCAAAGGAAAGAACAGTCGATTGATTAGATTTTCCACCGCTTGTGGATTTTCAGAGATTTCTCTATAAAAGGTTTTTTTTAGCCAATTGAAAAAAAGTTTCATACTTTGTTAAAGGTTCTCTTCCTAAGATTCATACATGTCTATACAAAGTTTGAAAATATTGGACAATTGGAAAGAGTTTTATATTTTTTTTCGCTTGTCCGTATAGACCAATCAGTCAAATTGAATGTACTATGGTTCAGGTGTTGCGAAAAGAATTTTCAGAAGTTAAAGGTAAATATAGATCCTTTCTCAATTCTATCCTTGTGTTAATGGCATGGATGAGTCCATTTATAGGATACGAAGTTTTCTTTCCTATCGCTCTACTTTTGCTCTATCGAATCAATCACACCATAAGGGCTGTTGCATTTCAGGTAATAGTTTTCCAGGTCATTATTTTGATCACCTGTTATCCCCTTGAGCTGATCTGTCTTTGGGATATGGCCTCTCCCTATTGTGTGACCATGCTCAGAGATGAACGTTCCCTCTTTTTCTTCATAGGCTGGGGGCTTTTGGGTCTCTTTATTCTCTTTTGGGAAGCCCGTCATTCCCTTTTAAAATATGGAGCATTGGGAAAAAAAACAAACTTGTCCAATCGTTTTAGTTTCCAAACCCTTCTCTATGTTCTCTTTAGTTGGTTCTCTGCTGTTCTCCTCTATGTATTTTTTAATGTATTCTTTGGTATGGCATATCTCTTAATCAACGATGTAAATCTACTTGATGCTTCAGGTCAGTTTGATCTATCTATGTTTATGAGTAGGTATTTCAAAGGAGAATCCGAAATCTATATATGGTTTTTAAACCTTCATGCAGTCTCCCGTAATCTGGGTCGAAAAACAGTATTTGCAGTTTTACGTAAACCCTACTTGGGTTTGTATGCCCAAACCCGTATCCAAAGTCCTATTTCAAACCTAGGCTCAATTTCCTACGCAAACAAAGCAAGATTTGCGAAATACAGAGAAGCAATTTTACCCGGATGGGGAATCATTTATTTGCATAGATATTGGATTGGTTTTTCTGTACTATTTAGCTTTCTCTTACTTCTTCTCTTTACTACCATAGGATGGACATACTACATTGATTACTCTTTTGGTACTACGTTTCTCCAAGCAATGGGGCTTAAGCCCGGTATTCCAGATAAAGAATTTATTAGATATACTTCAAATATTGTAACACCAATTGTTTTTACTTTTTTAATGGCTTCAGCTTATGTGTTTTCTAACTACTTATTGAGGCACCTCTTAAAAAAAGAAAGTGAACCTGTCTCAGATAGGGGACTTACTTATGGATTTAATACTAATCTTTCTTTTAGTATTTTAATACATTTGATTTTATTTTCTATACTTTTTGTAATACCTATCATGGTTACCAGAAATCCACCTCAAAAGAAAAATGATATTTCAAAGCAGCACTTTCAACCCGAAAAGTTAGAATTTTATTTTATCGATCCCGATATACCAGATGAGGTAAAAGATCTCAATGGTGGGGTTATATCAGGTACGGAAACCCCCAGTGAAAAAGAGGGAGAAAAACTTCCCGATGAAATCAGCGACAATGGGAAACCCAAAGGCTTTGTTAAGAGAATCAAAGGCAAACGTCTTCCTAAAACATATTCAAACTATATCTCAGCAAGAATGAGGGGACCCGAAATGTTTATGGAATATTGGAAGAGAGCTCCCCATCCCTATTCCAGTGTGGTTTCCTATACCATCACAACAGAAGGGGAAATCATAGACATTGTACTTGTCGAATCCTCTGGCTATCCCGAACAGGACCAACTCACTATCGAGCTAATTGAGAGCATGAGCCCCGTGATGCCCCCACCCAATGTAAAGGGAGATGTGCGTGTTACAGAGCTCTTTTGGAACGGATCTTTAGATCCTGATGCAATGCCCACCCCCCTCCAAAAAGAAATGGTGCTTATGTTTGATGGAAGGTACATAGAGGAAGAACCGTGAATTATTTTTTAGACCAGGTCAGTAGGTTTTTTCTTACACTTGAACAAATTAGTTTTTCTGATTTATTTTTAGCATTTCTCTCCATCATGCCTTGGGGATTGGCTTTATTTTTTTTCCAGCCAGGCAAATCCAGCCGTAAGCTTAAAATAGTACTCTTTGCATTGCTCATGGGTTTTATCTCTACACGTTTGATTCTCTATTTCCATCCCATAATTTGGCCTGAAGTGGATTTTAAACCAAGGAAAACTTCCATGCTAACAGCAACGGCTCATCTTGCCTTTATCCAGGCCGGTATGATGGAAGAAACATTCAAAATTTTAATGATCTTGGTATTAGCTTATTTTTTTGGATATGAAAAAAGAAAATCTATATGGACCAAAGATGTAATACTAATTGGAGCGTTTGTAGCCTTGGGATTTGCATTCACCGAAAATTATACATACATTCACAAAGAGGCATTGAATAAATTCCAAATGTTTACTGGAAGATTTTTATATTCTTCCAACATTCATTTGTTAATTAATCTTTGTTTTGCTCTATTTTTATTAAAATCAAATACAGAAGTTCAACCACAGGATCGATTTTCCTATCTATTGAAAGCTTTTTTCCTTGCCGTCATGCAACATGGTGTTGTAGATTTTTTTCTAATCCCTTCTTCAAAATTTGGAATTTGGCTTTCTGTTGCTCTCTTTATGGGAATTTGGGTTTGGGTGGTCAGAGATTTAAGAAGGCTAGTTTATTTTGATGAGTATATAGTACATATTGAAAAGAAATTAGATTTTTTAGAAGAAAGACCAGCTATTTCAAATCCAATCGGAATTGCTGAA
>Ga0214921_10009596_pt1 | contig 12201 bp, 8 predicted proteins | sample LL1505_MetaG_FD_177992 | JGI IMG/M metagenome (GOLD analysis project Ga0214921, IMG submission 177992) | Freshwater microbial communities from Lake Lanier, Atlanta, Georgia, United States - LL-1505 | ecosystem: Environmental > Aquatic > Freshwater > Lake | place: USA: Georgia | collected 2015-05-28 | reverse complement strand
TTAGTTCTCTTCTAGGATTACTAGTCCCATAAAATAATATATCAATATCTTTATTATTTTCATGTTCATCTATTTGAAAATTATAGTGTTCTTCAAAATATGAATTATATAATAATGGCATGTATTCTATTTTTATATTTTTATATTTTTTATTTATTTCTTTAATATTGATCGGATTATAATCAAAAATAGTAAAGTTTAATTGTTCTTTATTAATAATAGTTAATAATTTTTCAAATTTGAAATGATTATAATTATCGACATTTATTAAAATAACTTTTTCGGTTTTTAACAAATTTAATCTATTATTAATATTATAACTAAATGTTATTATAATATAATTTTTATTTAAATAATTATTTAACATATCATTATTTATTATTAACACATTTTTTGTTATTTGTTTTGATATAATTTGATAATAACTATTAATAGTTATTATTGCCCATAATTCATTCATTCTTGACGGCTCAACTAAGATTAATATTTTCATTTTTATATATTATATAATTATATAAAATAGTCAGCATCATTTGGAATTAATGATCCAATAAATTATAATAGTTTCATTTCAACACCAACATTAATAAATCCACAATTCTCGTAAAATTTTATATTTTTTTCTAAACAATTTAAAATTATTTTATAACATTTGCATTCATTTTTACCAATATCTATTAATTTTTCAATAATCTGCTTACCAAATCCATTCTTTCTATATTTTTCACTAATAATTACATCTTCTATTTGACCTATTGGATTATTATGAATTTTATGAACTATTATAATAGTACCAGCTCCAATAATTCTTTTTTCTATATTTGAATAGATAACAATTGTTTTATAATTTTTCTGCGTATCAATAAAATTAATAAATTTTTCCTTTGTCATTGGATATTGATAATTTGTAAATTCAAACATTAAATCCATATACCCTTTATCAAAATCATCATATTCAATATTTCTTAATGTGAAATTATACATACTCATTAAATATTATATATTATTATATCTCAATGTAATCCTGGATAATATTTTTGAGAATTATTCTTCCAACCATTCCATATTATTTAATGTCCATTTCACAGTTTTCTCCAATGAATCTTCAAATTTAAATCTTGGAGCCCACCCCATTTCTTTTAACTTTGTCCCATCCAATCCATATCTTAAATCATGTCCTGGGCGTGAGCTATGAAAGTTGATCATTTCATATTTAAGTTCTTTCCCGGCAAACTTCGCAATTAATCTCGCCAAATCCAAATTTGAAACCTCTTTTTCTCCAGCTATATTATATTTCTCTCCGATTTTACCATTATTTATTAAAAATAAAACAGCGCTTGCAATGTTTCTCGCATGAATATAAAAACGAGTGCCTGATTCTTTTTTATCCGGATATGAATGAATATATACCAATTCATCATTCAATACCTTTTTAATACATAATGGTATGAATTTTTCCACATGTTGTCTCTCTCCAAATGCATTCATTACATTAACAATCATTATTGGCATTTTATAAGTATTCTCATATGCTATACAGATATTTTCAGCGGCTGATTTAGATGCTGAATATGGATTTGTTGGACGGTGTCTATCCCATTCTTTATATAATGTATCACCTAATGCCGGGCCAAATACTTCATCTGTGCTAAAATAAAAGAATATCTGTAGATTTCTAAGCGTTCTAGCCCATTCCAATAAATTTACTGTGCTATTAATATTATTTGTAATAACATTTAATGGATTTTCAATACTATTATCTACATGTGTTTCGGCCGCCATGTGAACAATATAATTAATATCATTACCAATTTCTCTCTTGATTCCTTCAGATAATTCATTACATAAATCAATAGTAAAAATTTTTACTCTTGCTGATTCAATTAATTTATTATTTCGTAGTCTATCTAAGCCCATACTTGCATAATTTAATTTATCGATAATAATAATATTCCAATCTGTATTTTTATGTACATGCTCAGCAAAATGATGCCCAATAAATCCACAACCTCCTGTTAAAACAATTGTTTTAGACATAATATTATATATTATTATTATTTGGGTTAACAATTGGTTCATCAAAACATTATAATTAAAATATTCTAAAAAACTATTTGATTTTTTTAGAATATCTAAATATTATCCCCCGGAAAGAAGGGGATTGTGGGGAAATCCATGAGTTACTTTACTACTATCACTGCTACTTCCCCACCGCCACCATAAAACAGCTAATCCTGCCCCAATAATTTCCGCAATAATATAAATTATTGTTGTAGACGCTTTTATCATTCCTTTTGCCCAAAGAGCAATTGCAACCGCCGGATTAAGTGCACCCAATGAGAATTTTGAAACAAATAAAATTCCTATCGTAAGTGCTAAACCGATTGCAAATGCTCCATATATTTTAGATGCTGTTATTAAAATAACTGATATAAAAAAGAAAGTTCCGATCAATTCTCCAAAAAAAATACCAAGCATTATTATTTAATAATATTATTTTATTCCCAATAAAATAATATTTTTTATTCCCAATAAAATAATATTATTTTATTCCCAAAACAGATTTATTTCTCCTAGTTGTTTCTTCTTCCCAATATTTTTTTCTTATGAATCTCTTACAATTCATGGATAATCTATTCCATTCTTCAATCGATATATTATATGCATTATTTATACAATCATATAAATTTTTAATATTTTTTTCATAATATTTATCAACTTCCTCATAAACACTCCAATCTATTCGCATTTTACATTCTTCATATCCATCTAATGTAAATGTAAATCCATGTCCATTCATTATTTCATTTGCACCATTTATATCACTATATATACATGGTATTCCAATATTCATGGCTTCTAATATAACAAAAGGCAAACCTTCTGTATATGATGATAAAACCAGATAATCACATTTTCTTAATTCACATATAATTTCATCTTTGGTTAAAATACCTTTCCAAATTACATTTTTAATCATTTTCATTTCCGTTGTACCTCCACCAATAATAACTAATTCTAAATCCAATTTTAATAATTTAAATGAATCTAATAGTAAATTTATGTTTTTTTCTTTACTCAATCTTCCAATAAAACATATTCTCTTTTTAAATTTATCTCTTTTCTCTTCATATTCTTCTTTTTCAACAGTATTATAAATATTTCCAACTGGTAATTTTAATCCATGTTTAAATAAAACTTCTTGATGAAACTTATTTATAGTTAATACTTTTTCTATACAATTTTGATTATCTATAATTAAATTATTAAAATTATCCATTGAATTATGACTAATTGCAATCATTTTCTTTTTAATTTTGGTTGCTATTGTAAAATATTCATCAAATTTATTATTTATAATTAATTCATAATTATTATTATTTATATACTCAATTATTTCATTTTCTTTCTTTTTCTTTATTATTTTCATATTATGAATTGTATAATCCAATGAATCTACAATCATATTATAATTATTATTATTCATATTATTTGATAAAACTTCCACAATAAAATACTTTTCCAATAAATTAATTAATTGTATTGCCGTTTTTTGATTTCCCCCATAACCTTTTATCTTTTTACTAAGAAATAAACATTTTTTACTAATTATTTTAGAATTATTTTCTAAAATAAAATCAGAAAATAATTCTAAATCCAATTTTTCTCCCTTTAACCCCAAATCATATATCCATTTTCTTTTTAATAAATCAATATTATACAAATCACACGTGTAATTATCATAATAATAATATATATTTTTTAGTCCAATATATTCCAAAAGAGAATAATTTTGAATATTCAAAGATCCATATAAATAATATAAATATTCTAAATCAGTCTCTTTTAATATAACTGGATTATATCCAATAATATTATAATTTATTTTCAATGTTTTTATAAAGTCATGTAATTCAATCTCCAAATCATTTTCTGCATAATAATATATTATTATTTCTTTATCGTGGGATCCTTCAATAAAATTTATTCCATAATTTGGCTTATCAGTTAATACACATCCATTAAATTGAATTATATAATCAAAACCTTTTTTTAAATAAATTATTTTTCTTTCGAAATAAATTATTTGAGTTATATTTAACTTACAACCATTCATTAATGCATCTATTTTTACGCGACAAGAAGATTCATAAAATGAATCAAGTAATACATATTTAATTTTTCTATAATATTGTTCTGAATTACTATATTTTTCAATAATTGATTTCTTATTATTTATAAATTTTAATAATTTATCACTATTTTTTATATTTTTATTTTTATCATCTATAATTATACCATACTCATATTCTCTATTATCAAAACTATCAAAATTATTTAAATATTTTCTATAATATGGTATAAATGACCAATAAAATAATTTACAGGATAATTTATATTTTTTTAATATACTATTAATATGATTACTTGGAATAAATGATATATCAAAAGTATTTATTTTATTGATAATATTATTATTTATATATTTATAACTTTTATTATCCCAATAATATCGATCCAAATTATTATAATATAAATCAGATGCTAAAAATATTGTAGATACTTTATAATGTTTTTTAAAATCAAAATTGCAATCTCCTTTTACAATCACTAGATCTGGTATAAAATTTAAGTTTTTTAGATAATCTATATTATTAAATATTCCATCTGTTAAAAATATTGGAATTATTGTTTTATCATCTTCTTTTATAAAATTTAAGATATTATTTCCATTTATTCCAGATTCATCTAATGTTGGATGACCATTACATACAAATAATATCTTCTTATATTTATCAATCAATTCTTTAAATTCATCTAAATTATTATATATCATTTCTAAATCATTATTTGTAAAATTATTATTAAATAAGTCAAATGAATATTGATGATTATATCTAATAATTGGAGGCGAATTATCTAATATATGTTTTTTAATATCTTCTATATTTTCCCATTTTAATCCAGAATCACTGAAATTATGAATAATTGGAATATTCATTTCATTTAATTCATTTACCATACTTGTATATCCGTCAAATTTAGTTAAACGCAACACTATGAAACATTTTTTATATATATTTACTATATCCGCATTATTTACATCAAATTTATTATTATATATAAAGTCATATTGTGGTAACTGTTCAACTATTTGTTTATGTAAATTGGTGTCTGTAAAATTACTATTATATATAAATATTTTATCTCCTCTTTTCTCAATTGGAGTAAATATTGAATTATTAACTAAATTTATATTAAATAATATCGGATGAATATTATATTTTTTTAAAATATTGCTAATTGATTCAGTACTAGCAATATGAACTATATTTTTCTTATTTTTTAAAATATTTATTCTTTTCATAATTCGTTTATTTTCATCATTACAATCTGTATTCATCCAAATTAAAAAAACAATACTTTTGTGTTCAATAATTTTGTTAAAATCTGCATCTGAATAACATCCAATATATATTATTGGTTTTTCAATATCATAATTACTATTCAAATTATATTTTTTATATATTGAGCTTTTAATAATATCTAAATTATCAGATATAATGCAATTATTATATATATTCATAAAATTTACATTTTTATCCCAAAAAATATTATTATAAATATTATAAAAAATATTTGAATTATTTGAATTGATTATATATTTTTTTTGAATAATTAATAAATTATTATATTCTTTTGTATTTTCAATATCAACAATAAATAATGGTATATCTTTATTTAAAAAATATTTACAATCATCTGATAAATCAACGTCATATACTTTCCGTAATTCATTTATAAATGGTGCATCTACTTTTGATAATACACCAACTTTTTCAATCTTCTTTTTTTTAACATTATTTATATGTCTAATTATATCTGCATCAAAAGAAAAAACTTTTGTTTTTTTTCGTAATATTTGATTTATAACATTTAAATTTTTAAAAAATAATTCCTTTGATTGATATAATATTGTTTTATTTGGATATTCATTAATTATTTCTAAATCTTTTTTTGTGTGAATATCTGTGAATAATATATGATCAGATTTTTCCATTTTTAATATTAAAAAATATTAAAAATATTTTATATAAACATATTATGTCATGTCGCAAATATTTATTTTTCGCAGAGATTTGAGAATTCAAGATAATACTGGATTAGATGCTTTACATAAATATCCAGAACCAATTATTCCCATTTTTATTTTTGTTCCAGATCAAATAGATCCTCAAAAGAATCCCTATTTTTCAAATAATTGCGTACAATTTATGTGTGAATCATTGAAGGATTTAGAAAAGAATATCGATGCAAAAGGAGGGAAAATGAATTATTTTTACGGGGAGCCAATTTCAGTAATCGATAAAATCGATAAAATCTTAAAGACCAATAAGATTGTTCGAATTGGAGTAAACCAAGATTATACACTTTATTCAAGAAAACGCGATGAAAAAATAGAAGAATACTGTAAAAAAAATGGAATTGATTTTTCCTCAAAAGAGGACATTTGTATTCAGCCAATTGGAACTGTAAAAACTGGATCGGATACAATTTATAAAAAATACACGCCTTTTTATAATAAAGCCAAAGAATTACCCATTAGAAAACCAGTAATTAGAACTGCATACAATTTTGCAGCAGTTAAATTGAATCCAAAAGGGGGTCGCCTTCTCACAAAATTTTACAAGAATAATCCCAATCTTTTGCACCATGGTGGGCGAGAAAATGCCCTCCGGCAATTAGCACATTTACCCGCTGATTATCAGAAGACGCGGAATATTCCCAGTATTCCAACTACGGAATTAAGCGCATATAATAAATTCGGGTGCATATCTATTCGCGAGCTCATGGCGAAATTGGACAAAGATATTTCACGGGAACTTTATTTCCGGGATTTCTACTATAACATTATCTACCATTACCCTTATATTTTGGGCAAAACCTTTGAACCCAAATGGGACAAACTAAAATGGGATAAACCAAGTCCCCGTCTATTACGTGCATTTTATGAGGGGCACACAGGGTTCCCAATTATTGACGCCGGAATTCGTCAAATGACGACCACTGGATTTATGCATAACCGTTTGCGAATGTTGGTCGCCAGTTTTTTCACAAAGGATTTGCTTTATGACTGGCGGATAGGCGAGCGCTTTTTTGCCAATAATCTTTATGATTACGACCCAACGCAGAATAATTGCGGCTGGCAAGTTGTTGCTGGATTTGGACCCAGTGCTCTGGATTGGTTCCGCGTTATGAACCCATGGCTGCAAACTGAGAAGTTCGATCCAGAATGCGTGTATATAAAAAAATGGGTGCCTGAATTATCAAAATATTCGGCGAAACAAATTATTAACCAGGAATGGGATGCAAAAGATTACCCGCGCCCAATTGTGAACCATGAAGATGCGAAAAAGAAGATGATGGCGGCATATAAAAATGTATAATATAATTATAGATAAACATAATTATATTATCAGAATGTTTTAAGCAAAATTTTTCAATATTTTTGCCAATAAATTCATAATTATTATTACATTCCTTTTTATTGAAATGCAAAACTGTGAAGGCTTTGAGTATAGGGGTTCTTTCTGAACGCATCGAGAATATCTGGGTTTATTCTATCAATACCTATTGGGTCATTCCGGAGAGTATCCTTAAAGTGCGTTTCACCAAATTGATTCGGTTGTGGGATACTATTGTATACCTTTGTGCTCATCACACCACGATTATCAATTCGTACATTATCTATATCTCCATGACGACTTGTATTCATATTAACATACTCCTTGCTGACCCCTACTTTTGCCCCTTCTTTCGCAGGTGTTCGTCCAACTGCAACCTGTTCGCGAACACTATGGATCGTAGCATTATATGTATCGCTGTATGATTTGGGTGCTTTAACTGATACTGGAGCAGCATTTCCTTTAACTTCCCCGGTCAAAAATTGGCGCACAGTATTTTTCGCTTTAACGCTTGTCTCTGTATATCCACCTCTATTTGGTCCTTTTGCATCTCCCGTATAATGAACACTTGTTGTAATCCTTTGCGTTTTTTTAGCATTCATTTTCGTAGTCTTGTATGCACCGCCACTCAATTGATTCTGTATATTTCCCATATTATTATTCCGAATTGTTTGCTGTTTGATTGTTTGAGGTGGTATGTTCTTCGGGTCATATACCATCCCCTTCGTTCGTCCAGTCATACCACCCAATCTATTCCCATCAATTGTTTGCTCTTTAATTGTTGTACGTGGTAGATCATTGGGATCATATACTTGTCCACGATTGGGCCCGGAATTCTGAAAATTACCCTGGTAATTATTATCAATATTTTGTTCTTTAATCGTGGTTCTAGGTAGATCATTGGGATCATATACTTGGCCGCGATTGGGCCCGGAATTCTGGAAGTTACCCTGATAATTATTATCAATATTTTGCTCTTTAATCGTGGTTCTAGGCAGATCATTTGGATCATATACTTGGCCGCGATTGGGACCAGAATTCTGGAAGTTACCCTGGTAATTATTATCAATATTTTGCTCTTTAATAGTAGTTCTAGGCAAATCATTTGGATCATATACTTGTCCACGATTCGGGCCAGAATTCTGGAAATATCCTTGATGGTTATTATCAATATTTTGTTCTTTAATTGTGGAACGTGGCACATCATTGGGATCATATACTTTCCCGCGATTAGGACCAGAATTCTGAAAATTACCGTAACGATTATTTCCAACAATATTAGTCTTCCTTGTGTGCCGAACATTGGGATTATTTGGAGCCATCGCATTCTTATTTGGAACACTCATATTTGTAACCTGCATCTTTGGACCAGTAATTTGGCGGCTATTTGGTTTTGTATTAAAGCTTCCTCTACCATAATCATTCGGTATTGTTTTATTGGGGCCATTAATTTGCCATTGCCCGATTGAATTTTGATTCCTTGGATTTGCCCCAGAATAATTAATCTTAGTTGATTTTTTAAAGGCTGGTTTCATTTGGGGTTGACTTCCAGTTGCAGCAGGTGTGGCCGGCCCAACGCGATTCTTTAATTCAGTTGTCTTACGGTTAGTATCACGAACCAATAGTATTGATCGATGAGTGGGTCCAGTAGTATTACCGACTGTTGTAAATAGACGATCTGGGCCATTAACATAAAATGTATCTGGCTTATTTTTTGCAACAATACCAACTTTTCCTGGTTTAGCAATATGACTACCTGGTACAACGACACCCTCATAACTAACTTTGGGCTTCGTTTTTACGCGCAATTCATCAACCGTCTTTGGCATGACAAAATCCAATGTATTCGCCTGTTGAAAACCTCCACTACCTTCCGCTGTATACCCTTGATTTAATCCTGGGCCAACTCTAATTTGTTCAATCGGCGCTTGATTATTTCTTAAATTACTTACTATATATCGATCCAAATTATATCCATTTAAATTGGACATTCCATATGGATTGCTTAAATTTGCGACTGGTTTAAACAAATCATCTCTCTTTACTTCCATTTTTTGCTGGTAATTTGTATCATTTCCAGTAAAATTTTCCAATAAAGTTTGGTTCGTATTTTCTTCCACATTTTGTTTTACTGCCCCACCAAAAAATGGAACCATATTATTATGATAATAACTCTCTCTATCTACAGGATTTCCTGTTAAAGATATACCATCCCATCCACCGGTTGCTGCATAATCTTTATATAATGTTGGTATATCTAAATTATTAACTTGTCTATCAAATTGAGGTATATATTCTTTCGATTCTAATTCTTTATTAATTTGTATAGCTCGCTCTTTTAATCCATTTGCGCCAATAAATTCAACTGGGAGTGTCCGATCAGTTCCATCTACTTTATTAAAAATAGGAACTGGAGGTCCAGCAATCATATAATTAGTCTTTAAACTATTCTTACTTTTTGCAAATATTTTATCAGCTAATTCTTGTTGGTTTTTCCAAACAGTTTGACTCCTCGTATTATCATAAATTGAATTACCACTTGGAATATAATTTTTTGAAACCTTGTCTGTATATGTTATCTTTGTCTGTCTTGGAACATTATTTTTACTTAATATATATCCCATTCCAGCAATTGCAGATACTAATATAAATTCCATTGGGACTAATTTATATTAGAAAAAATAATTAGATGAATTCCGGCACTATGCCAATTCCATAAAATTCATTGGCAACGGTTCAACAATTGTATTATAATGTCTCTCAATTTTCTTCATATTTTGAGCATCATCCATTGTAATCAGATTAATTGCAATACCTTTTTTACCAAAACGACCACTTCTTCCAATTCGGTGAATATACGGCTCAACTTTATATGGAATATCGTAATTAATTACTAAAGAAATTTGTTGAATATCAATTCCTCTTGCCAAAATATCAGTCGCGATAAGAATCCGCGTTTTACCAATCTTAAAGTCACTTAAAATATCATTTCTTTCATATTGATTATATCCACCGTGTATAAGACCAACTGTATAATTCTTTTTCTCTAATCTATCTTTAAGTTCTTCTGATTTTTGTTTTGAATTTACAAAAATAATTCCTTGACTAACACTAACTGATTCATAAATATCGGATAATACAACAAATTTTTGTTCTTCATTTTCCAAACTTACATAAAATTGTCGGATTCCCTCTAATGTTAATTCCTCTTCTTTTACCAAAATTCGAACTGGATTTTTCATAAAATTTCTTGTAATATCTAAAATATCTCTTGGGATTGTAGCACTAAATAATCCAATTTGAGCCTCTGTTGAAATATAACCAAAAATTTCTTTAATTTGATCCTTAAATCCTTTACTTAACATTTCATCTGCTTCATCTAAGATCATCAATCGCAATGAATTTAAATTTAATTTCTTTCTTCTAAGCCACTCGCCAACTTTACCGGGAGTACCAACAAATATATGACTTTTAAAATCCGGTGGTGGAATATCATCTCTATCACTATAATCAATCTCTGACTTTCCTAATCCTTTTCCAACTAATAAACTGACTTTTACACCAGTATATTGTCCCAATGCTTTTACTATTTTATATGTTTGCATTGCTAAATCTTTAACTGGACTTAGCATTAATACTTGTGGGGCATTTATTTTAGTGTCAATAATAGATAATGCACTAATCGAAAAAGTACCAGTTTTACCAGTACCAGATTGTGCTTGAGCAATAATATCATTTCCCTTTAGAATAGGTAGAATTGCTTTTCTTTGTATTGCACTTGGCTTATCCCAACCATGTGCATAAATTCCTTTTAGCACCTCATCGGATAAGCATAACTCTTCGAAAGTGAGAACTTCGTGAAGTTCACTACTTTCTTTAATGTCATCAATATTGGAGATCTCCATATTTTATATTAGATTAGATTATTCACTTTTCTTTAAACTCTTTCATTTTTTTTGGGGGGTATATAAAAAATTTATATATGGTATATAAAAAATTTATATATGGTATATAAAAAATTTATATATGGTATATAAAAAATTTATATATAAGTAATAATTAATATGGGGTATTTTAATAAATGGATAATTAAAGAAGATCAAAAAGATCAAAAAGATCAAAAAGATCAAAAAGATCAAAAAGATTGTGAAAATAATCAGAAAATTATAAAAAATTGTTTTGTAAAAGATCGAGATGATCAAAAAGATCAAAAAGATCAAAAAGATCACGATAATTATCATAAAATTGTGAAAAATTGTTTTATAAAAGATAAAAAAGATCAGAAAGAAAATTTTATTGTTGAAAAAATTGAGGGATCAAATATTCATAAAAATAAATATGTTTACACCGACGGTGCATGTATTCATAATGGTAAAAAAAATGCGAAAGCTGGAATTGGAATATTTTTTGGCGAAGGAGATAAACGAAATGTAAGTGAAAGAATACTTGGGAAACAAACAAATAATGCAGCAGAATTGGAAGCTATTATTAAGGTTTTCCAAATATTAGATAAAGAAATAAAAAAAGGAGAATATATAACAATTATGACAGATTCAGAGTATTCAATTAAATGTATGAATTCATATGGTCAAAAATTAGCAATGAAAAATTGGAAATCAGATAAACCAATTCCTAATTTTGAAAAAGTAAAGAATGGATTCCTTTTATTCCAAAAATATCCAAATGTTTCTCTAAAACATGTTCGGGCACACACTGGTAAAAAAGATATACATAG
>Ga0214921_10009595_pt1 | contig 12201 bp, 5 predicted proteins | sample LL1505_MetaG_FD_177992 | JGI IMG/M metagenome (GOLD analysis project Ga0214921, IMG submission 177992) | Freshwater microbial communities from Lake Lanier, Atlanta, Georgia, United States - LL-1505 | ecosystem: Environmental > Aquatic > Freshwater > Lake | place: USA: Georgia | collected 2015-05-28 | reverse complement strand
CGCGCCGCAAATGGGCGCATGGCGTGACGGTGATCTGGTATCCGATGAAAGACCGTGCCACGCATGAGCGGTGGAAGCGGCAATTGAGCATGCTCGGCATCCCGAAATTCCTGACCGTGGAGCATTGGCTGTACGATGCCGACCAGCCCAGCATCTATAACGGCGCGGGCCTTTTTATCGTCAACCCGCCCTACGCCTTCACGCAATCGCTGCCACCCCTGCTGGAAGCTCTCCGCGCCGCGCTGGCGCCGGATGGTCATAGAGGCGAGATCACGACGAAATGGTTGGCCTAAGTTTCGCCATTTGGAGACATGTCGCGGTTAGACTGCCGCCACCGCCAACATTTAACACCAAACTTAAGTCTCTTCGGGCCATTTAGGCCTCCGCCTGCTGGAGACGAACGACGCTCGGCCTTCACCCATCATATGGATAATTTGGTGATCGTTGATGGAACCATAAGGTGCTGAGGCCATTTATGAAGTGTCGCGCTTTTATCTCAGGGGTCAATGTGATGATTTGGACCATTGCTGTTATATTGTTCATCCTTTGGTTGCTCGGTTTCGGCGTGTTTCACGTCGCCGGAGGCTTAATTCACCTTCTTCTGATCCTTGCTGTCATCGCCATTATCTATCAACTGATCACTGGGCGAAGAATGGTCTAGCGAAGCCGCTCGTCGGGGGGCTGACTTTTAAGACTTTGTTGCCAGGCTGACTTTATCCTGGAAGCTTTCGGGAGATCGATCATGGCAGGCACCGATGCACGTGTTTTGGACATTGGGCCAGAACCACAATCGTTCGACATCGAAGGCGCGACACACCAAAACCCTGATTACCGGGCAGTTGCCTGGAGCGGCCGCTATTTGCAGGTGACGTTGATGTCGATCCCGGTTGGTGGCGACATCGGCCTAGAAGTCCATCCCGAGACAGACCAGTTTCTCCGTCTCGAAACGGGCAAGGGTCGCGTCCAGATGGGGGCTGCTAAAAATCAACTGACCTTTGATGAAACAGTCTCCGACGGTTGGTGCGTGCTTGTCCCGGCGGGCACTTGGCACAATATTACGAACATGGGCGCGGCGCCCATGCAAGTTTACGCCATTTACGCACCCGCGCACCATAAGCCCGGCAAGGTGCAGTCGACGGCGGCTATCGCAAGCGCCGATCAGGACGATGGGCCAGCGGACTGGTCTGTGCAGCCTCTTTAGGTGCGCAGAACATGAGTCATCACCGACCTTGTCAAAGCAGAATTGCCTGAGGGCTGTAGGTACCTAGGCATTGATTGACCTAGCGCTGAAGGGCGGGCAACAGGTTGCCTTGGTAAGGGGGAAGCGCATGAAGAATTTTGGTCCGGTTTTCGGCGCGTTGGTCGCAGCGATCTTATTGGCTATCGCGGCGACGACCCCGCCAGGACCACGTCCCGCCGATGCACCAGCAACCAGCTTCTCCGCCATTCGTGCCATGGCGGATGTGCGCATCATTGCGCAGCGTCCTCATGTGACCGGTTCTGTTGAGAATGCGGTGGTGCGCGATCATATTGTTCGCCGCATGGCGGCTCTGGGACTGGAGGTTTCGAACAGCACAGGCCTGATCGACGCGAAGGGGACAAAGCGTCTCAATCGTTGGAGCGGGCGCAATGACCCTCCGGCCCGGCTGGTCAATCTGATCGGCATTCTTCCCGGAAAGAATCGCCTTCTTCCGGCGGTCGTTCTGATGTCGCACCATGATAGTGTTTGGGGCTCACCCGCTGCGGCGGATGATTCAGCGGGCGTTGCGGCAAGCTTGGAAGCCGTGCGCGCGATCCGCGCGGCGGGGCAGCCAGAGCGTGATCTGATCATGCTGGTCACTGATGGCGAAGAACTTGGCCTTCAGGGCGCGCGACAATTTTGGGCGACCCATCCACTACGCAATCAAATTGGCGCGGTGATCAATATGGAGGCCCGCGGCGGCGGCGGACGCACCACATTGTTCCAGACATCGCATGGGAATGGCGCTGCGGTGCAGGTCTATGCCGATGCCGTCGACCATCCCGGCGCTTCTTCCTTAGCCGCCTTCGTCTATTCGGTGCTGCCCAATGATTCCGACCTCACGCCTGTGATCAAGCATGATTATGCGGCCTATAATTTTGCCTTTATAGGCCGATCAGGGCTTTACCACTCACCGCTTGCGACGCCAGAAAATCTTGATCAAGGGTCGCTGCAGGACATGGGTGGACAGGTTCTTGACCTGACCAATGCTCTCCTCAAGGCGCCAACATTGCCGGGCAAGACTGAAGACGTTGTGTTTTTCGATCTCTTCGGCAGGACGACGCTGGTCTATCCGATCTGGCTCGGCTGGGTTATGATGCTCCTAGCCGGAGGCGGTCTATTCTGGGTCGTTCGTCAAGATGGTCGGGCTGACCTGGGGGCAGGTGCCGGGCGCATGCTGGCGCTGATCTCGGGAAGTGCATTGGCGTTCTTTGTGCTCAACCGCTTATCCCTTGGACTTGAACCCGCCAATTATTACGACCGATTGGCCGCGATCCCGCGGTTAGAGGTTATGGCCGCGCTTGCTGCACTGGCGGCGTTTCTTGCGCTCTTTGGGAGTTGGCGGCCCAGTCGCGTTGGCGTCGTCGGTGCGGCGCTGCCGCTGTTCCTCATCGGCCTTGCCGCCCAGATACTGGCTCCCACCGCAGCCTATGTCTTAACCTTGCCGCTGGTGCTCGTGACACTCGCGCTTTTGGCACGTCATGTCGCGGTGCGGATTGGTGTTGCGGCGCTGGTTGCTGGCTATCTGTTGTCGTTGGGGCATCAATTGATGCAGGGGGTTGGGCCGACCATGCCTTTCGCCGCTGCATTGCCGCTGGCGCTGGCCGTGTTGGCACTTCTGCCGCTCTGGCCGGGCGTGGCGGCGCGCAATGCGCGGGCGCTTGCTCGGGCATTGTTGCTGGGTGCGATGACCATGTCCCTATGGGTCTTGCTGGATAAGCCTGCGCCGAGCCGCGCAGTTTATTCTGACAGTAAGAAATAAGGGTCCGTCATGGGGTTTTGTTAGGCTTTAAAGGTGCTGCATATTGCCTCTGTTACGTGAGAAAAAACAAGTCAGCACATTTCTGTCGTCAGATGGCCTAAACAGAAAATCTTTGATTAAAAGGCATCCTGCGATTATCCGACGACAATCATGAGTCTGTCCAAGCCATTTTATGAAACGGACTATCGCTCGTCTTTTGCCGACGGAAGACGTGAGCGCAGCCGGTCTAATCATGCGAAGATTATTGCTGCTGGCATCGATTTGCTGGGCAAGGGCGAGTATTCGCCAAGTGCCGCCCGGGTGGCCGAAGTGGCCGGTGTCGGGATCCGTTCGGTCTTCCGGCATTTCGAAGATATGGATACGCTCTACCGGCAATTGGGCGCCGAAGTTGAGCTGAAGGTTTGGCCCATCATGCTCCAACAGCTCGAGGGCGTGACTTGGAAGGAGAGGATTGTCTCCCTCGCGAAGCGTCGCACGACGATCTACGAAATCATCTTCCATTATCGAATTGCCGCAGACTTACGACGTTTTGACTCGCCTTATCTGACGCAGGACCATCGGCGGGTGCTGCGGATCGAGTTTGAAATGATAAATGCATGTCTTTCTGAAACGGCACGAGCAGACGCCATTGGCACGGCCGGGATTTATGCTCTTTTGAGTTTCGCCAATTGGCAGTCGCTTCGCCAGGACCAGGAATTGTCGGCAGAGGACGCCCGCAACGTGGTCTTAAGATTGCTGGACAGCGCCCTGTCGCGGCTTTCAGATAGCTAAATGCCCCGTTGCGCCTGAGCGCAAAAGCATCCTTATGGGCAGCTAAGGCCGCCGCCCCAGTTTCAAAGCAAACCTAGTCTCTGCCGCGCGGGATAGCCAGCGGCCCCCCCCGAACAATCGTTTGGCGCGGTGCGCCTAACGCCGCAGCTGCGTCCACTCAAGCCTGACTTTAACCGATGAATTAGGCGAGTTGAGGCGCGTCGCATTGACCGACATGAAACTATATGGCATTTAAAGTGTCAAAAGATTTAGCTCAAAGTGGTATAGCTTGTGAAAATTGTGGCTGGCTCGAGAGTGGCAGGTCTGCAAAAGAGTGGCAGGTCTGCAAAAAAAGATATTTATAATAATAATATTAAACAGCAATTTAACGAGGAAAACGTCAGAATTCAGGAGATTTTCACTCATTCCTGAAGGTTGGTGATGCGTCGAGTGTGACACAAAGATGAGATAAAATGGCACTAAAAATGCCATTAAATAGATACTGAATTCGACAATAAGGATTATTTATGCGCACGGTTTCGGGAAAATTCGCAGTGACCATTTCGGCTGTTGTGTTGGCGCTTACCGGCGCTTCAGCGGCGGGAGCCCAGGCCCAACCGGAAAATGCGGGTGCAGAGGTGCTTCGGCGGATTGAGCCGTCCGCTATTCCGGAGCAAAAGGTCAAGCCGCGCGCAGAAATCAAGATTGTCGAGCCGACTGAGACCAGTGGCGCAAAGGTGACCGTCCAGAGTTTTGTTTTTGACGGAAATCACCTGTTGAGTGCCAATGAGCTTGCGCTTCCGCTCAAGCGTTTTATCGGCCAACAGCTGACTTTAGCGGAGTTAAACTACGCCGCAGACTTGATCGGAAAGCTTTACCAAGAACGTGGCTTTTTCGCCCGTGCCGTTGTCCCGGCTCAGGATGTCGCGGACGGGGCAGTTCGGATCCAGATCGTGGAGAGCCGGCTCGATCGCGTCGAAATTGATGCATCGGCGACGACACCCCATCAAGATCGCATTCGGGCCTATATTGGCGCCGGGCTGAAGCAGGGCGATCCCTTGGATTTGCGCCGCATTGAGCGCGGAACCCTGTTGCTCAACCAGGTTGCCGGCAATTCCTATCGTGCCGTTTTGCGGGCCGGATCGACCGATGGCACATCCTCTGTGGTGCTGGTACCTGAACTAGGTGTCGGGCAGCATTTCAGCGCTTTGGTCGATAATGCTGGATCGGCGCGGTCGGGTAAGGAACGGATGCTCGTGAGCGCCAGCTTGCAGCCTTCCATGGCCTTTGGAGATGATCTGACACTCGCGGTTCTGGCGTCTCGCGGGGTGCAATATGGTCGGGTCGGGTATAGCTTGCCCATCGGCTCCGATGGCCTTTCTGCAAGCTTGTCTGTGTCTGGCCTCAACTACAAGCTGCTGAAAACGCCCGTGACGATTAAGGGCAATAGCGAGGCCGCCATTGCAGGCCTGCGCTATCCCTTGGTGCTCCAGTCAGACCGCTCAGTCCAATTGAGCTTTGAAGGCGGCTATCGCCGGTTCTCCGACCGCGTCGCCACTTTGGTTACTAATCGGTCGCTTGCTTATGGGTCAGTATCGATTGATGTGAGCCGTGCCGATGCTGTCCTTTCCGGCGGCAATTCAGGCTTTGGGATCAGCGTTCTTGCGGGCCGCACCAGCACCGATGGCGGCCATGTTCGGATTTCGGGCTATGCGCAGCGTCGCCAGATGCTGACAAAGCGCGATAGCCTAACGCTGCGCGCAATGGCGCAGTCTGGATCGAACAAACTCGACCCTTCGCAATTTTTGATGATCAACGGGTCGAACGGAGTTTTGGCCGCCAGCAATGATGATGACGTCTCGGGACGTTCGGGCGTGATCGGGCGTGCGACGCTTGAGCATGAATTTGTGCCTGCGTTCAAACTTTCGGCCTTTTACGATATCGGCAAAGTCTCTGGCGCGTCTGCGAACCGCCCGACGATGCTGCAAGGCTTTGGTGCTGGGGCAGTTCTCCAAGTGGCGCGCACGCTCGTGATCGACGCCTCCATCGCACGACCAATTAATTCGCCAACGGGTTTTAATGGCAAAATGAAGGCGTGGATCAACGCCAGGGTAACATTCTAATGTCTGGGAAAAGTATGTCACATCTTGACCATTTAGGCAGGCTAGGGCGCCGAAGTGCGTTCTGGCTTAAAGGCCTATTCATTGTCGCAGGGGCGCTGGGGTTAACCCTAGCCTCTCCCGCGCTGGCAAATGACCTGCCTACGGGCGGCGTTGTCACGTCGGGCGGTGCGGTTATCTCGCAAACCGGCTTGGCGATGGATGTTACCCAATCGACCAACAAGGCCGTGATCAATTGGCAGTCATTCGACATTGGCTCAGGCGCAAGCGTTAATTTCAAGCTCCCAGACAGCAGCTCAATTACGCTTAACCGAGTCACCGGCGATGACCCCAGCAAGATTTTTGGGTCTCTGACATCGAACGGCCAAATCTTCTTGCTCAACCCGCATGGCGTTCTTTTTGGCGCGACCAGCCGCATCAATGCGGCTGGAATTGTGGCCAGCACCATGTCCTTGTCCGACGAAGATTTTAACGCGGGTCGTTATGTCTTTAAGAATAATGGTTCTGACGGGTCTGTCATCAATGAGGGTGAGATTGTCGTTACCGGCTATGCCGCGTTCCTTGCGCCAACCGTGCGTAACGAAGCGATCATATCTGGCCGCATGGGCACGATTGCCTTGGCCGGCGGCAATCAGCTGACCCTCAATCTGACGGGCACCGATCTTCTATCGGTGCAGGTCGATCCTTCACTCGTTGGTCAGTTGATTGAAAATCACGGCATGATTGCGGCGCAAGACGGACAGGTCATCATGACCCTGTCGTCGGAGCGTAAGCTGGTGGACAGCGCCATCGCGTCAAAGCTTGAGCAGGCTCAGGCGATTATTGCTTCTGGGGATGGCAAGGTCAGCCGGATCGTGGCTGGCGGTCAAATTGAAGCGGCTTCGATCAAGATCGACGGCAGCGTGACCGGTCGGGTTGACGCGATTGGATCTGTCTCAGCGCAAGATCCGACAGGCCTTGGTGGGCAGATCGACATCACCGCGGGCGATGTGTCGATCGCAAGTACCGCCAGACTTGATGCCTCGGGTAGTTCCGGGGGCGGCGCCATCAACATAGGTGGCGGCTTCCAGGGGGCGGATCCAGACATTGTCAACGCCCGCACCACTTCGGTGGACGCGGGCGCCTCCATCACCGCTGACGCAGGGCACGCCGGGGACGGCGGCACTGTCGTTATATGGTCGGATAAGGCAACGCATTTTGCGGGCAGTATTTCTGCACGTGGCGGTGCTGATGCCGGGCAGGGTGGATTTGTCGAAGTCTCTGGCAAGAAGCTTCTCGATTTCACAGGGGCGGTCAATCTGCGTGCGCCTATGGGGCGTGCAGGGACATTGCTCCTTGATCCCTATAATCTGACGATCGCATCGACGGGCGGCAATATTGCCGGCACCGATGCGACGATGGACGATTCAGTCCTGACGGTATCCGCCCTGCAAAGCGCGCTGGATGCCGGCAACGTTCTCGTGACGACTGGATCGTCCGGATCGCAGTCTGGCAATATCACTGTTGCTGCTGCCATTAGCTGGTTGTCGGAAAACACGCTGACGCTTCGGGCGGCGAATGACATAGCGATCAATGCCAATATCCTCGGCCTAACAGGTTCGCTTGTCCTTCAGGCGGGCCAGTCGCCGGACGGAACCGCGACATCGGCCGGAAGCATCAGCTTGCTGACCGGAAAATCCGTCCGCATGCTAACGGGCAGCCTGACGGCATCGGCGGTCAACAATATTTCCTTCATCGGCTCTGTCCAATCGCAAACGGCATCGACGCTCACCGCGGGTGGAAGCATCACCGCATCCAATACTGCCAACGTCTTCTCATCTGGTGTGGCTGTTACGTCCGGCGCAGCGGGCGCAATCACTCTGAAGGGAACAGGCAATACAGAATTGAAGGCGGTCAGTGCAGGCTCCGGTGGCATTGCAATCGACATTGCCGGCAGCATCACCAGCACGGCAAACTTCATCTCGGCGGGTGCAGTCTCAATCACGACGTCGACAGGCTCAGACGGCAATATTGATTTAACGGGGGCCTTCTCGTCCACGGGCCTGGTCACCCTTTCGGCCGATAAGCCGGGCTTTATTCGCATCAGCAATATTACCAACGACACAACGTTCAGCTCGATTTCGGGTGGCGGCGCTATCACGCTCACCAGTGCCACCAAGACGATCACGCTTGGCAGCACCACTCAGGCGATCACGGGTGTCGGCGGCGATGCTGGGCAGGCGAGCGGCCTTGTCTCAATTTCGGCAGCCGCCGTGAATATTGCAAAGTCGATTGTAACGGCAGGCGGTAATATCAGCATCACCTCAACAACGGGTGCTGTGACGGCCAGCGCGGGCGCCAACATTACGACAACGGCTGATGCCAATACGGGTACAACCTCTGGCTCGGTTACCATCGCAGGTGCTTCGGGCGTCACGCTGAATAACGTCACCACAACGGGTGCGTCCAACAATCTGGCATCGGGCAGTAATGCTGCAACCGTAAATATCAGCTCGTCGGGCGGGAATGTTTCGGTCTACGCAATCACAACCTCGGGCGGTGAACCGCTGCGGAAAGATGCCAGCAATGTGGGGTTGGACAATGGCGGCAACGCTGCGTCCATTACGCTGACTACATCGGGTGCCAATAAAAGCATCCTGCGCGGCAACCTGACTGCGATTGGCGGTATTTTCAGCGGCACCAGCACGGCAGCCCAAGGCCTGGGTGGCAATATTCTCTCCAATGGAGCTGTCACGCTTGCCGATCATATCACTCTCGATACCGGTGCGACGACGGGGTATGTTTTCCTACTTGGCACGGTTGATTCTGAATCGTCTTCCGCTCTTAAGGCGCTGAACATCACGGCGGGCGCGGGCAATGTCCGCTTTGGCGGCGCGATTGGTCAAACGACCGCTCTTTACTCTCTCGATGTGAATTCAGCTGTCACGACGGATATCTTCTCCAGCATCAAGACGGACGGAAGTGTAACGCTCTCCGGCAGGACAACGGGTATTCGTATTGCGACGACGACCAAGCTCAATTTTGGCAATTTAACGACCGAGAGCAATAATACGCCGGTGGTCATTGATACCAGTGGCGGCAATGGCGTGTTTACGCTCAACAACAGCGTCTACACCACGATCGTCTCGGAAATGCATGCGCCGGTTGTCTTCACGCGTGGCACGGGTCAGGTCTATGTGAACTCGACGCTCTACAGCACAACGGGCGAATATAATAATCTGACGTTCAACACAGCCAGCGGTACGGGTGGTGCTGTCACGGTCGTCAGCACAATTGGCGGCGGCACGCAGGGCAGCACGTCGGGCCTTGGCGACATCTCTCTCTCCAGCGTGAGCAACCTCAGCTTCCAAGCAAGCATTGCAGCCAAGAGCTTGGTCTCGCTGGGCGGCACGGGAACGATCACGCTTGCGACCAATAGTGGCGCCTTCCAATATTATAATGGCGCAAATGGGTACCAGCTTTCCTCTAGCTCTGCGTCCGCTCTTTCCATCAACATGAACGCGACGCTCACGCAGAGCGGCGCGCCCGTCTCTGTATCGACAACGGCTGCCAATGTCGGTCTGACGATTAGCGGCACAACCACGACGGCCGGTGGTGCTGTGACGATTTCAACCAAGGGGGCGCTGTCGGCCACTCAGAATAATAGCAGCATCCTGACCAATAACGGCGCGATCACGCTGACGGGCTTGGGCGGCATTAACAACCAGTCTTATTATTCAACCAGTGTCTACAATGCTGGGTCGGGTAAAATCCGCATGTACGGCGGTGGCAATACCATTACCCAATATGCGCTCTTGTCTTCGACTGATGCGGATACGAACGGCACGCCAGCTGTTCTTGTTACGGATGCAGGCGCGGTCAATCTGTTTACTGTTAATGCGAATGCCAATAATCTCGGCGTTGGTACCCTTCAGGTCGGCATTGTAGCCTCTGATACCGCGGTCGCGCCTGCGCAAAGCGTTGGCGCGGGTGGATCTTTGAACCTGTTGGCAAGCGGTTTGCGCTTGCGCACGAGCCAGGCCTTGAAACTCAAATTCGTCGGCGATGAGACGACAAACAGCTTTGTCATCACGGGGACTGACGCCAGCGGCAATGCCCAGTCTGAAACAGTCTCCGGCGCGTCTGCGACCAGCGTCACATCAACCAAGTCGTATAAGACGATCACTAGCGTGGTTGCCTCAAATGCGACGGCGGCGAATGTGTCTGTCGGACTTGCGGTTTCCGACACAATTTCGGGCGCGCTGTCCCAGCCGAACAATCCGGCTAACGAGACGGGCAAAATCGACATTGCGAACCTGACGGTGTCGTCGGCAAGCTCGATTTCGATCACATCGACCAACAACAAAATTGACACGCTTGCTAATTTCGACGTGGGCAGCAGCTTGACCGTGAAGGCAGTGGGTCACACGGCGGGTATGGCGCTGACGGGTAATGTGATGGCGACGTCGGTCGATATCGGAACCGGCAATGGTGCGCTCATTCTTGGAAACTATAGCATTACGGCCACGTCGGGCAACGCCACGCTGACTGGTTATGGCATTACACAGGGTGCCTCATCGACTGTCACGGCATCCGGCCAAGTCTATCTCTATGGATATGACTATAATAACGGCAATAACCGCGGGGTTATTGACTTTAAGGGCAATATTGTTGCTGGGAACACATCGACCAATTCGGTCATGGTGCATGGGTTCACCAACGCCTTCCTAGGCAACATTACAGCCGGTACTTTGGCGTCACGCGGCGGCATGGTCATCGGCGATGACAGCTATTATTGTCTTGCCAGCGGCTGCAACTATTGGAACTGGTTCACCGGCACCATTTCTCAAAACGTCGGGACAACCATCAAGGTCGGCCAGCTCTACATGCGCGCGCGCGATGCGTCCGCTGGCTCTGGTGCGATTACGCTGACCAACCCCAATAACGAATTTGGATCTGTTAACCGCATCCTGCGCTATGGGGCATTCTCGCTCTTCGATGCGGATACCGAAGCCAATAACCTTCAGCTGACCAGCAGCCTTTATGAAGGCAGCAATACGTCTGCTATCAGGATCAAGACCATGGGCAGCCTGACTGTCGGCGGGATCGATCTTCAGGGCTATGGTGTCATCCTTGAGGGCACCTCAATTACGAGCAGCGCGAATATCTGGTCGGGCAACGGGGATCTGATCCTGCGTCCAAATGGCGGCAACGTGACGCTTACGGGCACGCAGCGTTCGAATTCGAGCGTGGGAACCTATTACATCCAGAACTCAAACAATATTCAGCTCGGCTATACATATGATCTAGCGAAGCTTCAGTTCGGCTTTGACGCGGTCACGGCGGCGGTTTCTGCAAGCCAGTCTGTCGCGGCTCAAGGCGGCGCGATCACGATCAATGGAACCGCAGCAACAAGCAGCGTGGCAACGTCTTCCACGGGCAATCGCATAATCATCACAAGCGCTGCTGATGATAGCGCGCGAACCTTTACCGTGACCGGTACCGACTTGTTTGGCCGCACCTTGACCGAAACAATCACCGGGGCAAACGCAGCGGCGGCTTCGGGCAGCAAGTATTTTGCGACGGTCACCTCTGTGTCCGCCGGCGCTGGCGGCAGCTCGTCTGTTGCCGTTGGCTGGGCCACAGAAAGCGTCGCTGGCAACGTCACGCAGCAGAATGATGTCGACCTCTCCACGCTTTCTGGGAAAGTTGCGGGGTCGATTACGCTCGACCGGTCAGCCAACAGCTTTAGCTCCGTGACGAATTTGACCGCTGGCGGCGCGATCAGCCTCCGGACGGATAACATACTTACGGTTTCCGGCGCGCTCACCTCAACAACGGGTGCCATGACCCTGATGAGCAACTCCACGCAGACGGTGAGTTCGACGGGTTCGGTAACGGCGGCCGGTAACATCTCGATGACATCGACCGGCAATCCCATCTCAATTGTCGGCGCAGTGACGTCGAGCGCAGGCGCAATCACCCTTCAGACCAACAACGCGAATGGATCGATCGATGTGGCGTCGACAGGATCTGTTACCACGCTCGGCACTGCTCAGTCTTTGACGATTAACGGCTATCGCGCGATCACCATTGGCGGAACGCTGAACGCGACAGGCAACATCTCGATTAGAACCGAATATACAAGTGGCGCCACCGGGACGTTCTCCAATACCGGCAGCATCAACTCATCGGGCACGTCCTCGTCTGTCGTGGTGACCACCTATCAGGGCCAGACCTTGACGGTTGGCGGCGCAATTTCTGCGGCGGGCAGTATGCAACTTCTGGCGGGCGGAACTTTCACCAGCACATCGGCTGGCGCGATTTCGACCGGGGCGGCGGGGTCAATC
>Ga0214921_10009594_pt1 | contig 12202 bp, 13 predicted proteins | sample LL1505_MetaG_FD_177992 | JGI IMG/M metagenome (GOLD analysis project Ga0214921, IMG submission 177992) | Freshwater microbial communities from Lake Lanier, Atlanta, Georgia, United States - LL-1505 | ecosystem: Environmental > Aquatic > Freshwater > Lake | place: USA: Georgia | collected... | reverse complement strand
ATGGAAAAGCTTAAGGGGCGGCCGGAGACCTCTGTCAGGGTCTTGATCAGGCCAAATTCGTGATCCATCTGGCGGAAGTCTGAGACCCATTGCAGAACGCCTGTGCCGGCCTCGGCCAGACCTTCGGCTATGGCGATCATCTCGGCATCGGCTGCCCCGATGGTCGGGGTCAGGTCGCCATCGGCGGTGCGGTGGACCATGGTGCGCGTGGTGGAAAAGCCCAAGGCCCCGGCCTCAATAGCCTCGCGGGTCAGGACCTTCATTTGGGCGATCTCGTCGGGGGTGGCGTCCTCGCGGTCCGCCCCGCGCTGGCCCATCACATAGACCCGCAAGGCCCCGTGCGGCGCCTGAGCGGCGACATCGACATCGTGGGGCAGGGCGTCCACCGCGTCCATATACTGGCCAAAGCTCTCCCAGTTCCAAGATAGGCCCTCGTGCAGGGCGGTGCCGGGAATGTCCTCAACCCCTTCCATCAGGCGCACCAGCGTGTCGCGGTCGGCCACGCGGACCGGCGCAAAACCAACGCCGCAATTGCCCATCACCACGGTGGTTGAACCATGCAGGGATGAGGGGGTCAGGCGACTGGTCCAGGTGGCTTGGCCGTCATAGTGGGTGTGGATATCGACCCAGCCGGGCGTGACGAGCAGGCCCGAAGCGTCGATCTCTTCGGCGGCGCTGCCGTTGACGGTGCCCACCGCGACGATCTTGCCTTGGCGCAGGGCCACGTCAGCGACAAAGGGCTCACCGCCATTGCCATCGACAACCGTGCCGCCGCGAATGATCAGATCGTAGGCTGTGCTGGAACCATCCATGGCCCGTCTCCTCCAAAAAGGCCTTCTTGCTGGGCCTTAGTCGGAACAGACTAGCGAGGCAGTCGGGGTGCGCCAAACCTATTTTGTTAGAGGGCGCGGGATTCTATCACTGCGGCGGCGAGGGCCTGACCGGAGGCAAAGGCATATTCGATGCGCGGACCCAGTCGCCAGTCTCCGCAAACACCGAGTCCCAAACTTTCCGCCCAGCCAAAGGGCGTGCCTGCAGGCTGTTCGATCTGGGCATAGCGCCAGCGGTGGGCGGTCAGGCTGATCGGGGCGGTGAAGGTCGCATGGCCCGCAAAGGCGCTCAAAAGGGCCTGCGCCACCTCGTCGGCCGTCTCTTCCAGATGGGTCTTGGACCAGGCCGGTGAGCCATGCAGGACCCAGGCCTCTGGCCCGCCTCGTCCGGGCTTGGAGGTCTCGCGCGAGACCCAAGAGAGGGGACCGGTCTGAAGCCGCGCCGCATCAAAATCAGCCTCAACCGGCGCGTCAAACACAGCCATCGCCGCCCAGCAGGGGGCGCTTTGAACCGCTTCGGCTTCGCGCGCCATGTGCGGGACCCAATCACTGACCAGGGGGCCGGTCTGTTCGGCGGGCACCGCGACCAGAACGACGTCAAAGGGCCCTTCGCGCTCGCCCTCTGCGAACCGAAGGCTCCAAGCCCCCGGGCTACCCTCAATGGCCAGAACCTGACGGCCAAACCTTGCGTCTAAACCTTCGAGCGCCGCCTTGACCACCTGGTTCATACCGCCCACGCCGACATAGCGATCATCCCCGCCGAGGGGTTCGCTCGTGCCATCAGCGTCGATCTTGATCAGCTTGCCTTGCCAAGGCGCGCAGGCTCCAGCGGCGGTCCAGCCCGCAACGGCCGTGGTAAAGCCCTCGCCCCGAACCGTGAAAAACTGAGCGCCATGGTCGAGCCGCACCGTCCCCAGCGCGGTTTCCATCCGCCGGGTGCTCATCCGCCCGCCCGGACCGCGTCCCTTGTCAAACAGGGTCACCTGATGGCCCGCCTCTTGCAGGCTGCGGCCTGCCGCAGCTCCTGCAAGGCCTGCTCCGATAATGGCGATGGTGGTCATGATGGTCTCTGCGCCTGATGAAGTGGTTCACCTAAGCCTGTTGCGCGCTGGGTCAAGCCAATCGTCTGTTGGCCGCAAGGCGTGCGGTAGATCAACATTACAACTTGGTCACAGATGAACAAATATTCATTTTATGAATAATAGTTCATGACAATAGATTAACGGGTTTTTCCAAATTTATCGATGTATTTATTTGCCTATCGGAGCTGAAAGTTGCTCCAAATCAAATGGAAATTTCAAGATGACTAAGTTCATTCGTGTTACCAGCGCTATTGCAAGCCTCTGCCTTGCTGCCGTTCCTGCTGTGGCGGTCGTTACCGCCGCTCACGCCGCTCCTACACCTGTCGTGATCAAGGTGAGCGATCTCAACCTTTCGCGCCCCGGCGATGCGGCAAAGTTCCAAAGTCGCGTGAAGATGGTGGCGCGAACCTTCTGTGAGAGCGAGCGTGCGCCGCTGATGCAGACGGCATGTCAACGGGCCATTGCCAGCGAAGCCCTGTCGAAGCTGTCGGCGGCGCAGCGTGACAGTCTGCGCATCGGCACCTCAGGCGCAGTGGTTGCCGCCTCGCTACGCTAGGTCAGGAACCTTGGTTTCTGTCCGCTATCTCCATCGGGCGTAGGCTGTCGCCGCTGCCCGATGGAGATAGAGATGCCTGCGCGCCAGCCGTTGCACATCGACGTCATAGCCCCCGCCCAAAACACCGGCCACAGGCACCCCGCGGCTCAGCGCGGCCTCCAGAACCAGCGTCTCCCGCGCCGCTAGTCCCTCGTCGGACAGGCTCAGTCGTCCCAACCGGTCATCGCGATGGGGATCAACCCCGGCAATATAGAAGATCAGATCTGGCCGAACGCGGCGGATCAGACTGGGCAGGATATCGTCTAACCTTGCCATATAGTCGGCATCCTCGATTCCGTCCTCGAGCTCTATATCAAGGTCGCTTGCGGCCTTGCGGACGGGAAAATTCTTGGCCGCGTGCATCGAGAAGGTGAAGACGCGGGGGTCATGCGCGAAAATACGCGCGGTGCCGTCGCCTTGATGGACATCGAGATCCACCACCATGATTTGCCGCACCCGTCCCTCGGAGAGCAAGACATGGGCCGCGACAGCGACGTCGTTGAACACGCAAAAACCGGCGCCTTCTTGATAGCTCGCATGATGACTGCCGCCCGCCGTGTTGCAGGCGACCGCCTCGGTCAGGGCCAGTCTTGCGGTTAGGATCGTGCCGCCGGTCGCTGCCTGTGCCCGCTTGGCCACCTCTGCAGTAATGGGCAGGCCAATGCGGCGCGCTACAGCGGGCTCGACCTGCGCCGTCAGGACCGCCTGCACATAGGCTGGATCATGGGCGAGGCAGAGGTGCTCTGCACTGGCGAGGTCCGGGCGGTGGAAGCCTTGAGGTCCCGCCAGCCCCTCCGCTTCGATCATCCGCGCCAAGGCTGCGAACTTGCCCATCGGAAAGCGATGGCCGGGCGGCATGGGGGCATCATAGGCAGGATGAAAGACGATGGGGACCATGACCTCTATTTGGGCCCGCTAGCGCCCGAAGGCAAATGGGCCGCATCGCATCATGATTGCTCAAAGGCCCTGCTTCCGTTAGACCCAAGCCATGCAAACTGGCCTCTCCCATCTGTCCCGCTCCGCCAAGGCTTGGCCCTTCGACCAAGCCCGCGCCCTGTTGAACCGTCTTGTCCGCACCCGCTTGGATACCAGCGAAGAGCGTGATTTGGCGGCCGTCTTAATCGCTGACGGCAAGATTGAGGAGGCGGTGCGGACCCTGCCAGCCCTGCTCAAACCGGTGGTATTTGAAACCGGCTATGGCCCATCAGGCCTGCCGCATATCGGCACCTTTGGCGAGGTCTCGCGCACGACCATGGTCCGCGCGGCGTTCCGCGCCCTGACCGAGAACGCGATCCCGACCCGTCTGGTCTGTTTCTCCGACGATATGGACGGCCTGCGCAAGGTTCCGGACAATATTGAGAACAAGGCCGTCCTTCAGGAAGACCTGCACAAGCCCCTGACGGTGGTACGTGACCCGTTCGGGCAATATCCCAGCTTTGGCGAGCACAATAATGCCCGCCTGCGCGCCTTCTTGGATGGCTTTGGCTTTGAGTATGAGTTCCTGTCCAGCACCCAGTGCTATCGCTCGGGCATGTTCGATGAGACCCTGCTGCGGGCCTTGGCGCGCTATGACGACATCCAAAAGGTCATGCTGCCGACCTTAGGCGAGGAGCGCCGGGCCAGCTATTCACCGTTCCTGCCGATCAGCCCCAAGACCGGCAAGGTCTTGCAGGTGCCGACGCTGGAACGCCATGTCGATCGCGGCACCATCGTTTTTGCCGACGAGGACGGCACCTTAACCGAGGTTCCCGTCACCGGCGGCGCGGTCAAGATGCAGTGGAAACCCGACTGGGCCATGCGCTGGGCGGCGATGGGCGTGGACTACGAGATGTCGGGCAAGGACCTGATCGACTCGGTCAAGGTCTCCAACCAGATCTGCAAGATCCTCGGCGGCGTCCCGCCTGAAGGCTTCAACTATGAACTGTTCCTCGACGAGGAGGGGCAGAAGATCTCCAAGTCCAAGGGCAATGGCCTGACCATGGAGGATTGGCTGCGTTACGGCACGCCCGAAAGCCTGTCCTACTACATGTTCCAGTCGCCCAAGTCGGCCAAGCGGCTGTTCTTCGACGTGATCCCCAAGGCGACGGACGAATATCTGCAACAGCTCGACGCCTATCAGGGCCAGGACGAGGCCAAGCGCATCGATAATCCGGTCTGGCACGTCCATACCGGTCGGCCTCCACAATTTGGCTCGCCGGTCTCGTTCAGCCTGCTGCTCAATCTGGTGTCGGCGGCCAATGCGTCGGACAAGGCAATCTTGTGGGGCTTCCTGTCGCGCTACATTCCCGGCGCGACCCCTGAAAGCCAGCCTCTGCTCGATCAGATGGCAGGCTATGCCATTAATTACTATGAAGATTTTGTTCGCCCGAACAAGGTCTTCCGCGCGCCGGACAGCCGCGAACGCTCGGCCATGGAAGATCTCGCGGACCGCCTCAAGGACCTTGGCCCAGCCTGTACCGATGTCGATCTTATCCAGAACGAGGTCTATGCAGCGGGCAAGGATGCAGGCTTTGAACCCCTGCGCGGCTGGTTTGCGGCGCTCTATGAGGTGCTGCTCGGTCAGAGCCAAGGACCGCGTTTTGGCTCCTTCGTGGCCATTTTCGGCATCGAGCGGACCATTGCTCTGATCGAAAGCGGCCTGAAGGGTGAGTTGGGCTGACCGTTCGCGGCGGCCTAGAACCCTAGTTCTGCCCGCAACTGATCGGCCGATAGCCCCTGCCTGCGCAGGTCCTGCAGGGTTTGGGCAACGTCGCGTTTGGCCAATCTTTTGCCATCTGGCCCCATCAGCAGCGGGTGGTGGCGATAGATCGGTGTCGGCAATCCTAGCAAGGCTTGAAGCAAGCGCTGAATGCCGGTGGCTTCGAACAGGTCCTCACCACGCACAATGTGGGTGATCTCTTGAACCGCGTCATCGACGACCACGGCCAGATGATAGGCCACCCCCAAATCCTTGCGCGCCAGAACCACGTCTCCCGCGAGATGGGGCTTTGCGGCGACTGTGCCTTGGACCTCATCGCTGAAGGTCAGGCTGTCGTAAGCCTCGCCCAGATGGGCCTTGGCCGCATCGAGCGACAGCCGCCAAGCATAGGGCTCGCCAGCCTCTATTCGCGCGGTTTCTTCGGCGGCAGAGAGGGGCGCGCCGCGATAGGCCATCCCAAGCCCATGCGGTGCGCGGCCAATATCGTCGAAAACCTCCTTGCGGGTCTTGAAACAGCGATAGACCAGGCCAAGGTCCCGCAGTCGTCCAAGGGCCGCGTGATAGTCGCCCATATGCTGCGATTGGACGCGGACCGGCTGTTCCCACCTCAGCCCCAACCACGCCAGATCGTCGAGCAGGGTCTCGGTATAGGCGGGACGGCACCGGGTCTGATCAATATCTTCGATGCGTAGAATAAAACGCCCGCCGAGCTCCTTGGCGCGCTGATAGGCGCTCAAGGCCGAAAAAGCATGGCCGCGATGGAGCAGGCCGGTCGGGGAGGGGGCAAACCGGGTGGCGGGACCCATCGGACCTAGCCCCTGTCGCGGGCCTGACCAAACATGCCCAGATGGCTGAGAACACCAGCCAGAAAGGCCTTTTCGCCGCCCATCTTGGCTTTGAGGCTGTCGAACTGACGGAAGCCAACCATCTCGGCCAAGCCATGGGCCGCGCACCAGGCGGCGATGCAGGCCAGTTCCAGGTCGACCTCTTGCTCTGGACCCACAACGTCCATGTCGATCATGGCCTTTTTGAGCAGACTGAAGGCTCCATCTTCGGCCTTGTGGGCCTTGTCGGGCAGGGCCTCGAGATCGCGAGAGCAGTCATACATGACGCGGTAGATCGACGGGTGGGCCTTGGCAAACTCGACATAGGCCACACCAATGGCCGCGACTCGCTCCATCGGCGGCGCATCGGGATCAGCCGATTGGCGCATAAATTTGTAGAGTTGATCAAAGCCCTCTTCCGAGATGGCCAGCATCAACTCGCTCTTGTCCTTGAAGTGATGATAGGGGGCCGCAGGGCTCACCCCCGCTTCGCGTGCCACCGCTCGAAGAGACAGAGCGTTCGGACCCTCGCGCTCGAGCACGCGCGATGCGGCCTCAAGCAGCGCCCGACGCAGATCGCCATGATGATAGGGCTTTGGTTCGGTGATCGGACAGGACAACTTCATAACGCCTTATACGCCGTGATCGGAAAATCGTAAAGTTCATCTTGACAATGCTTAGATTGGGTATATCTAAGCACTGTCCAGATTGGACGGCCCCCTCCCCGGGGCTTGGAATTTAAGATCAAGGACTATGAAAATGACTCTCGCAAACTTGACCCGCTTTGAACGCGCTATCGATCGTACCGGCATGGTTGGCCTTCTGGCCATCGGTGCTGCCGTGGCTTTGGCCTTTATTGGCGTCTAAGCCTTGATGGGTTTCACCAAATGAGGCCTTGCGCTTGACGAGGTCTTTCGATGTGGTGGGGGGCGTGAAAGCGCCCCTTTTCCATTGGCCCGACCCATCGCAAATCGCCCAAGCCCGCACAGCGCTTGCCGCGATGGATCCTGCCATGGCGCGGATCAATGATCGGGTCACAGGCTTTGAATGGCCCAGACGGCCCGGCGGCTTTACCGGTCTCGTCAAGATGGTGGTTGGCCAGCAGGTCTCGGTCGCGGCTGCCGACTCGATCTGGAAGCGGTTCGAAACCGGCATGGGCCAGATTACCCCCAGCACGATCTTGGCCAGTGATGACGACCATCTGCGCAGCTTTGGCCTGTCGCGGCCCAAGGCCCGCTATGCCAAAGAAATTGCCTTGGCTCAGATCAGCGGGGCCATTGATTTTGAACAGTTAGACGAGCTCGATAGCGATGCGGCCATGAGTGCCCTGACCGCGATCAAGGGCGTTGGCCACTGGACGGCAGCCACCTTCTTGATGTTCAGCCACGGCCATAGCGATCTCTTCCCAGCCGGTGATGTGATCTTGCAGGAGGGACTTCGCCTCCTCGATGGGGCGGATAAGCGGCCAACCGAGAAGCAGGCCCATCTGCGGGCGGGGGTCTGGCGACCCTATCGCGGCATTGCGGCGATGGTTTTATGGCGTTTTCACAGTCTCGTGCGCAGCGGCGAGGTGGATATGGATTGACGAGGCGCTGAGTCGGGTCCGTCATAGACCTGTCGTCAAATCAGCGTTCACTGTTCCTGATACGCTGACACTCGGTGAGGAGATTCGTCTTCAGGTTCATCCCGTCTTTCCTTCATGCCCTGATCCTTGGGTCTTGCGGCTTTGGCCGGGAGATCGGCTGATGCAGGCGGTCAAATCCCTCTCTTCTGGCTATCCAGCATTGGTGCTCAATGCGGATTTCCGGCCCCTTTCCTATTACCCCCTGTCGCTGTGGCCTTGGCAGGAGGTGATCAAGGCGGTGTTTCTGGATCGGGTTGATGTGGTCTCGACCTATGATCAGATCGTTCGGTCCCCGACCTTTGAGATGGCCCTGCCGAGCGTCATCGCCTTAAAGCACTATGTGCCTCAGGACCGCCCGCCGGTCTTCACCCGGTTCAATCTGTTCCTGCGCGATAGCTTCTCCTGCCAATATTGTGGGTCGGGTGACGACCTGACCTTCGACCATGTGCAGCCGAGGTCTAGAGGCGGCAAGACCAGTTGGGACAATATCGTCACCGCCTGCTCGCCCTGTAACCTGTTTAAGGGTGGGCGCACCCCGCGCGAGGCGGGCATGGTCCCCGCGCGTAATCCCAGGCGTCCAACGCAATATGAGTTGCAAGAACGCGGTCGCCGTTTTCCTCCTGGCCACCTGCATGAGAGCTGGCTGGACTATCTCTATTGGGATATCGAGCTTGAGGCTTAGGCAGACCTAGATCGTCGGCTTGAACTTGCCGATCAGTGTCTTGAGAGTGTCTTCGTCGACGGCCTCGGTGGCGGTGGTCAGGCTGAACCACTGGCGGGAACGTTGTTCGCGCTCGGGCCAGTCGGTGAGTTCGACCTCCACCATCATCGGATAGATCTCAACCGTGCAGGTGATCACGTCACCGTCGGACAGCCGCTTATCGTAGTTGTAGGCACCGATCGGCGATTTCGAGATTGTGCCCGTGACACCCGCCTCCTCGAAGGCCTCCAAGGCGGCGGCGGCATGAGGCTTCCGCCCCTTCATCGGCCAGCCCTTTGGAATGACCCAGCGTCCTGTTTCGCGAGACGATACGAGCAAAACCTCAAGTTCCGGCGAGGTGCGGTAGGCCAAGGTCGCATATTGCAGGCGGGCCCGACGCTTCTTGGCGTGGGCCTTGGGTTTAGGCGGTGGCGCAGGCCGAAGATTGGTCGATAGGGCCATAGGATTCCAAAGATCGCCAGGCCCTTGATTGGGCCTTTGTATCCGAGCGGGCGCTGTCTTTACGCTGAATTTTCATCCGAACACAGACATTTTTTGCCCTTCTGCACGGCCTAATTATCAGGTGCAATCGGCCCAATATAATTTGCGCCCTTGAGTAGTTTATGATTCTCTGTAATGCGGACATTAATTGTGGTGTGCGACTTGGACGCAGGGGTGAGGACGTCGATGGGCCGACTTGTGACTCTGATCTCAGTCTTTTGTGTCTTCGCCGCCGTGACCTTTTGGTCCGTGCTCTATGTCGCCGAGCCGTTGGTGTCCGCTCACACCGCGAGTGCGCCTGTCGTTAAGCCCTTGCTGCGCGCTTCGACACCTGTTTCCTAAAAGGTCAAAGCCGATCCAACTCGGAAAGATCGTCCCGGCATGGGCGCAACATCCTTCAAGAACGAGACATGCTCACGTGCGGTTTCGTCGGTGAGGTTGTGAGCGTCGAGGAACAGCCGCCAAGCCTGACCTGCTATGGGTTTCCAATGGGCCGTAAGATTGACCAGATTGTAGCTATCGGTCGGCAGTTCTAGCCGCGCGAGATGACGATCAGCCGCTCCGACATGGCGCAGTTCAAGCTCCGCGCTATAGGCAGCGGCGTGCCAGCCAATCTTGCCCGTGACGGAATAGGGTGGGATGCGGGCCGCAGACCCTGCGTCCGTGTCGCCGCGCACCAGATCGGAGCCTAGCTCAAGCGTCAAGCTGCGGTCACCATCGGTCCAAAGGTCGTACCCGATATCCAGCTCGAAACCATAGAAATCCGCATTGGTTTGGGTGAAGAGATAGACGGGAAGATCGTCCTGAATCTCACCTGTCGGGTTCTCTTCAATGAAGCCCTCATAATGGGCGCGGTAAAGATGGCCCTCAAGGCGGGCGCGGCCGGTTGTGTAGCGCAGAGTGGCTTCGATGGAGGTGACGATCTCGGAGTCGAAGCTCGGATTGCCGATTTCATAGGTCCCTGTGCCGCCATGGGGTCCATCGGCAAAGAGCTCGACCTCAGACGGCGCGCGGCCATTGCGGGCGAGGGACAGGGCGTAGAAAAACTGATCGTTCGGCTTCCAGAACAGACCTGCCGAGGCAGAGACATTGGTGAAACCTTGTGAGGGTTTAGTCTTGGACCAGTTCAGACCGCCAGATGCGGCGGCGTCGCTGGTTAGCCGTCCAGCCAGGTCTGCTGTGAGTTTGCGCTGATCCAGTCGCGCGCCCAAATCGACGCCCCAGGCCCCTTGGTCAAAGCGCTGAAGGGTAAAGAGGCCAAGTTCAGACACCTCAACCGAGGGCACGAAGGCCTCGTCGCCTATGGCTTCGAAATCTCGCTGCAGGGCTTGAAGACCGATAGCTCCCTTGTGACCCTCATGCTCGCGATGAACCAGCTCGAACCGCGCTTCTGTGCCCTTTGAGAGGAAGCGCGTGCTAACCGCGCCGTCATTGACGGCAATTTCGGCGTGCTGATAGTCGGCGTGACCGACGGAGAATTGGATCTTGCTGAAGGTCTCGATGTCAAGCTCGCGCTCGCCGCGGATATCAAGGCGCGTCTGCTTCATGTGCAGTTCAACAGGCCCTTCATCGGCAGGATCGATCGGCGCGGTGATCTGGCGATAGGGCACGCCATAGGTCGTGTCGGTGCGCTTGACCGAAGCCCCGATATAACCGCGCTCGCCAATATAGGAGGCACCCGCGCCATAGGCATCCAGCTCAACGCGGCTATTCAGGACCTTGCGGTCAGTGGCGGCGGTCAGGCCATCCTGCTTGGCGAGACGGTCGGAAATGGGATTGGACGGGACCTCATAGTCGCTGGAGCGGCGGCTCACCATATCGGCCACGAACGCGATGGGGCCGGTACCGGTCTTGATTGACCCAGATACCGAACGGCCTTCATTGCCGGATTCATAGGAGCCTGAGAGGCGCCCTTCGATGGGAGACTGCGGCTTGGTGCTGGGCACCCGGTCGTCGATAATATTGACCACTCCGCCAATGCCTGAGCCGCCATAGGCCAGGGTTGAGGGGCCGCGCAGCACCTCGATCCGCGTGGCTTCGCCGGGATCTGAGGCGACGGCATGGTCAGGCGAGACGGAACTGGCGTCGACCAGACCCACGCCATTTTGCAAGATCATCACACGCGGGCCAGACAGGCCGCGAATGACCGGGCGGCTGGCCCCCGGTCCAAAGAAGGTCGAACGCACTCCGGATAGGCCGTTCAAAACATCGCCCAATCCCGCAGGCGTCGCCAGGTCCAGATCATCACGGCTGATGACATTGACGCTGGTGGTCAAGGTTTGCAGCGAGACGGCATAGGGGGCGGCGGTGATGATCACTTCCGCCTGTTCATCCGATTTGGCTGGGGCAGCGTCAGCGGCGTGGCTGACCCCGTGCGTCAAGCCGAGCGCTGCCGATGAGGCCAATAGCAGGTTGCGGATCAAGATCGCCATAGTCACACTCCAAATTGTCAGTCTCCTTTATGTTATAATATATCATTTGCAAAGGGGGTGATGGGCCGAGCCGTGTCATTTTGAAATTTCTGTGGAATTTGGATGGGAAATGGGCAGTCTAGATTGCTGTGATGCCGCGGGGGTGAGTTTTGGAGGTCTTGGGGCGTTTTGTGAGGCTTGCGATGCTGGTCGTGACCTTCGTGGCCCTCCTAGCCTTCTTAGCTTGGGGCCCAACTGAGGCCTCGGCCCAAGCTGTGATAACAACCGAAAGGCTGGACCTTACGCCGGTTCGTGATGGCCACGATGGCAGCCACGGCCTGCGGGCCGAGTTCGATATTGGTGCGCCCGTTTCAGTCGTTTGGACGGTGTTAGTCGATTGCGACACGGCGGCTCAGCATGTGCCGGGCATGAAAAGCTGCAGGGTCCTGGAACAGGATCGTGGGGGCCTTTGGGATATCCGCGAACACAGGGTCAAGCTGCCTTGGTTCCCGCTAGTCCTGCGCAATGTGGTTCGGTCGGACTATGAGCCGTTGGCGCGGCTGCGCTATCAAAAGGCTAAACCGGATGGACAGAGGCTGGATGGCGAGTGGCGCTTGACCTCCATCAATGGCGGCGCGGCGACCCATATTGTCTATGTCGGCTATTTGACAGGCGTCCTGCCGATCCCCGAACTGATCCTGCGCGCCTATGTGCGCGAGGGGATTGAGGCGGTTCGGACCGAAAGTCTCAGCCGTGCCCGTGCATTGCCCCGTTCTAGTCTTCCTTAGGCGACAGTAAGAAATGGCCGCGCAGCAGGGTGATGGGATTGGCCCGCGTCTCTTGCCAAGCCTCGACATGGACATTGGCGATGCGGCGGCCAATCTTTCGAATCTCAGCGCGGGCATAGGTGGTCAAGGGGCGGGCTGAGCGTAGATAT
>Ga0214921_10009593_pt1 | contig 12202 bp, 9 predicted proteins | sample LL1505_MetaG_FD_177992 | JGI IMG/M metagenome (GOLD analysis project Ga0214921, IMG submission 177992) | Freshwater microbial communities from Lake Lanier, Atlanta, Georgia, United States - LL-1505 | ecosystem: Environmental > Aquatic > Freshwater > Lake | place: USA: Georgia | collected 2015-05-28 | reverse complement strand
CCGTGACCACGCCTACTTGGCAGCGGTCGTAGGCCAGACCCTGGCCCAGAATCGTAGCGCAAGGGTTTTCAAACACCGCAGCCTGCACTGAACGGTTCATCAAAATGCGCTGACCTGCCTCCCAAGTGTTGCTGTCGGCGGCGTCTACCTTGCGGCTGTCCAGGTACAAGCCCTCACTACAGGCCAAGCCCACATGTTTACCGCTGATGTGGACCAGCCAGGCCACGAGGCGCGCCATCCTGCCGGTGTTGTGGGTGCCGGTGATGCCAACAATCGGGATGCGTCCATCCTGCTTGCTGTCAAACAGGTGGTTGATGATGGCCGTACCCACCGGCTGGCCGGCACCATCGGCCGGCTTGATGTGGGCCAGCAAGCCCGGGCTGGCATTGACTTCGATCACGGCGCCCCGTTGCTGTTCCAGCGGCAGGGCGCAGTTTTCTAAGACCATGTCGACACCGGCAATATCTAAGCCCACCACGCGCGCCGCCAGCGCCGCAGCCCGCGCCACGCTGGGGTGCAGTTGGCTGGTCACATCAAACGCTACGTTGCCATTGCGCTGAATCAACACTTTTCGGCCGGCCGCGGGCACCGACAGTGGCGTAAGGCCAATGCGCTCGAGTTCGAGCAAAACTTCTGGGCTTTCAGACAGATCAACCACGTTCAAGGGGAAGGACTCTGCACGTCCACGGCGTGGGTCGCTGTTGATTTGCTGGTCCACCAACTGGTTCATGGTGGAGACGCCGTCGCCCTGCACATACAGCGTGGTGCCGCGCGCTGCGGCTACCACCTGGCGGCCTACCACCAGCATCCGGTGTTCATTGCCCCGGATAAATTCTTCCACAATCACTTGGCCGCCGCCCTCTTGGTGCGCTAAGGCAAAGGCCGCTTCAATGTCAGCCTGGTTGTCTAGGTCCAAGGCGACGCCGCGCCCATGGTTGCCATCGTACGGCTTGATGGCTACCGGCAAGCCGATGGACTGCGCCGCTTCCCAAGCCTGTGCCGCACTGTGCACCACCTGGCCATGGGGCACCAATACACCGCAAGCTTGCAGCATGCGCTTGGTCATGTCTTTGTCGCTGGCGATCTCTTCGGCAATCGCGCTGGTCTGGTCGGTCTCAGCAGTCCAGATACGGCGCTGTGCAATGCCGTAACCCAGTTGCACCAAATTGCCGTCGGTCAGGCGCGTATGCGGTATGCCGCGCGCAGTAGCGGCGTCGACTATGTGTGCTGTGCTCGGCCCCAGGCACAGCGAGTCCACCATGTCGTGAAGTTCTTCGACGCTTGCCGCAATGTCAAATGGTGTGTTGTCTATGGCGGCTTGCACCAGATCGCGGCCCAAATGCAGTGCGCGACGGCCCACGTCTTCTTGGCGGGTACGAAAGGCGATTTTGTAAATTCCCGTTTGGGAGGTTTGGCGCGCTTTGCCAAAGCCGGTACGCATACCGGCCATGGTTTGCAACTCCAAACAGACATGCTCCAGAATATGTGCCGCCCAAGTGCCTTCTTGCAGCCGCTGCAAAAAGCCGCCGCGCACCCCAGGGCTGCATTCATGCTCGATCAGGCCGGGCAGATAGCCGGTAAGGCGCTCGTAAAAGCCAGGCAGCGTGTTCGAGGGGAAATCTTCCAGAGCGCCAATATCGACCCATGCCTCAATGACTGCCCGGTAGGTCCAAATATTGGGTCCGCGCAGGTGGTTCACCCGCAAAATATCGATTTTTTTCTGGCGCGTCATGCGTTGGGGCGGAAGTTCAAGTCCACTGGGGTGGTTCGTCGTGCGTTGTGTATTCTCGCCGAAAGCGCTGCGCTCACCCGGGGGGCGTCCAGCGCTCAGGCATAGTAGGGGGTTTGGACGCGGTATCCGCCTCGCCATGCGGCGTCCCCATCGGCAGTTTTTTACTTTTCAATTTGGCATTTCCATGAATCACAAGCAAGCGCCCGGCCCCTTGGGCGCAGTGGATATCCCTGCCGCTTGGCGCGATGCGCTTGCGGCGCAAATCTCTCGCCAAGAAAACGTGTTTGCGCTGCTGGAGGTTGACCTAGACCCCCACATGCGCTTTGTGCCAAGTCTGCTGGTGGCTACGGATAAGCGCTTGCTCAGCCTACAGGCGGCGGGCGCCCAAAGCTGGGATTACCGCCCTGGCCTACGCCTAGAGCACCATGACCATGCCGGCGTGGGCCACTTGCAATTACAGGACGAGCAAGGTCTTTTGGCGCATTGGCGCTTTACTTTGGGCCAAAACCTGCAGGCATTACGCCTGGTAGATCAATTTGGTGCCCATCACAACAGTGCTTTGAGCGGCGTCCCGGTGCCCGTGCCGGCCCAGGCCATGTGCCCGAGTTGCAAGGCGCCGCTGGATCCGGAAGCCGAAGAGTGTCCGGTTTGTACCAAGGTAGTCCATACCCCGCCTTCTACTTGGACGCTACTGCGCTTATGGCGCTTTGCCCGGCCCTACCGCGGACAATTGGCTTGGGGCTTTGTCCTCATGCTGCTGGGCACCGCCGCCAGCCAGGTGCCGCCTTACCTAACCATTCCGCTCGTCGATGAGGTTCTGATTCCGCTGCAAAACGGGCAACACATCGAGCGCTCGAAAATTGCCTGGTATTTAGCCGGTTTATTGGCCTCGGGCTTGCTGGCCTGGGTGCTGAGCTGGGCCAAGACCTACATCTTGGCGCTGGCTTCTGAGCGCATCGCCGCCGACTTACGCACCAGCACCTATGACCATTTGCTGCAACTCTCCTTGGAATATTTCGGTGGCAAACGTACCGGCGATTTGCTGTCGCGCGTGGGCACCGAAAGCGACCGCATCGCAGTGTATTTGTCCCTGCACCTCACGGACTTTGCCAGCGATGTGGTCATGATCACGATGACGGCGGTGATTTTGTTCTCTATGAACCCCTGGCTGGCGCTCATTACCCTGGTGCCACTGCCCTTCATCGGTTGGATGATTCACTATGTGCGCTACCGCTTGCGCACCGGCTTTGAAAAAATCGACCGTGTCTGGGGCGAGGTGACCAATGTGCTGGCGGACACGATTCCGGGCATCCGCGTGGTCAAAGCCTTTGCGCAAGAACAGCGCGAGGCTGCGCGCTTTCGCGATGCCAATCGCTACAACTTGCAAGTCAATGACCGTATCAACAAAATCTGGTCGCTGTTTTCGCCCTCGGTGTCTTTGCTCACTGAGTTAGGTTTGCTGGTGGTCTGGGGCTTTGGCATCTACCAGGTAGCGCACGGACAAATTACCGTGGGTATGTTGCTCGCGGCCATTGCCTATATCGGCCGTTTTTACGGGCGGCTCGACTCGATGAGCCGCATCGTGTCGGTGACGCAAAAATCGGCCTCCGCGGCCAAGCGTATCTTCGATATTTTGGACCATGTTTCCAGCGTTCCTGAGCCACAAAACCCGGTACGCGTGGACCGCGTGCAGGGGCGCATCGAACTGCGCGAAGTGGGTTTCCGTTATGGCAATCGCGCGGTCAACCGGGGCATCAACCTGTCTATAGCACCTGGCGAGATGATTGGCTTGGTGGGGCACAGCGGTTCGGGAAAAAGCACTTTGGTAAATTTGATTTGCCGTTTTTACGATGTGTCCGAAGGCGCTATTTTGGTCGATGGGGTGGACATACGTTCGTACGCCATTAGCGACTTCCGCCGCAATATCGGTCTGGTCTTGCAAGAGCCGTTTCTGTTCTTCGGCACGATTGCCGACAACATCGCCTATGGCAAGCCTAATGCGAGCCGCGCCGACATCATGGCCGCCGCGCGCGCCGCGCATGCACATGAATTTATTTTGCGCCTGCCGCATGGCTATGACTCCATGGTCGGTGAACGCGGCCAGGGCCTGTCTGGCGGCGAACGCCAACGCATATCGATTGCGCGTGCTTTGCTGATAGACCCGCGCATCTTGATCCTGGATGAAGCGACGTCCTCGGTCGATTCAGAGACGGAAAAAGAAATTCAAAAAGCCTTGGAAAATTTGGTGCAGGGCCGCACCACGATTGCCATCGCACATCGCTTATCCACGCTGCACCGCGCTGACCGATTGGTCGTGCTGGACCGTGGCCGCGTAGTGGAAGAAGGCACGCACGATGCACTCATGCAGCAAGAGGGCGCTTATTTCAATTTGTATCAAGCCCAGGCGCGTAATGCGGATACGCAATTGGTGCTGAGCGGGGGTGCAGTATGAGCGACGCACTGCAACAAAACGCGTTTGTGCTGGAGCGCACTGCTTTTGGCAAATTGATCTTGACCAATGCGCAAGGTGAGCGCTTTATCGGCGTGTTGCCGGTGCGCGCTTTTCCCATCTTGGCACCCGCAGAGGGTATTTCTTTGATCAGCACCGAAGGCCATGAAGTGGCTTGGGTGGAGCGATTGAGCGATTTGCCAGTCAGCTACCAAAGCCTGATCACGGAAGAATTGGCACACCGCGAATTCATGCCGGAACTCCACCGCATCGTCAACGTCAGCAGCTTCTCTACGCCCTGCACCTGGACGGTGGAAACCGACCGGGGGCCTACCGCCTTTGTTTTACGTGGCGATGAGGACATCCGCCGCATAGGCACTGGTCAAAGCCTCTTGGTAGCAGACGCCCACGGCATCCACTATTTGGTGCCCGATCAGAAAGCACTCGATGCGCACAGCAAGCGCATATTGGATCGGTTTTTGTAATCGGCTAATGCGAACGGGTGGGTGGGGTGCCAAAGTAAGTCATTGCGAGGCCGCAGGCCGTGGCAATCTATAGCTTTCCATTTGCGCTTGCACATTACTGCGAAGAAAAAAGTTAAAGCTTGCGCCCCAAGGCCTTGAAAAATAGTTCAGCTTGCAATGGTTCGCCCCGCGTTTGTGCTGCCACATTTGCGGCCAGGGCCGCGTTGACCGGCGCTAGCGGCAGGCCGCTTTGGCGCGCCAGTACCTCGACCATGCAGGCGCGCTCGAGGTAGTACAAATCGTCGTAGGCATAGTCGATGCGCTCACCGCAAACCACTACGCCGTGGTTGCCCAGAAACACAATGTCTGCACCTTGCATCGTATGCGCGATACGTTCACCCTCGCGCGCATCCAAGGCCAAACCGTTGTAGTGCGCATCGGCTGCCACCCGGCCATGAAAGCGCATGGCGTTTTGCGATAAGCGTGTGTCCAGCGCGCGGGCCTGCGTCAGTGTCAAGGCCGTGGCATAAGGCATGTGGGTATGCAGCACGCAGGCTTTGCCGGCGATACGGTGAATCGCTGCATGGATAAACATGGCCGTGGGCTCGACGGCATGGCGCCCCGCCAGCACCGTACCTTGGGCATCAATCATCACCATGTCATCGGCCTGCACCTCATCCCACATCAGGCCGCGGGGATTGAGCAAAAAGCGGCCGCTGCCGTCGGGTAACTCCACGCTAAAGTGATTGCATACCCCCTCGGCCAGGCCATGGTGCGCGGCGGCGCGAAGCGCCAGCGCCAGGCCGGCGCGCAGGGCGCTCACGGCTGGGGAAGCAAAGTCTTGGGAATGCATGGGTAGTGCTCCTAAAAAAGGTCAACGCGCCCATCCTAGCGTCTGTGGTGGGCGCCTAGCCTGGCCCCTACACGGCGTCGCCGCAGGTGCAGGCAGCGGCGCCTTGACTATCGCTACCGTGCGGCAATCTCTGCTAACCTTCTGCGCAATCCAAGTTATTTACTACCTCCATGCGCCATGCGCGCTCGCACACCATGTCCCACCACCTACAGTTTTATATCAACGGCGCCTGGGTGCACCCCACGGTCGCGCGCAGCCTGGACGTCATCAACCCTGCGACCGAGCAGGCCTACACCCAAATATCCATGGGCAGTGCCGCTGATGTAGACAAAGCCGTGGCCGCTGCCCGCGCTGCATTCCCTGCGTTTACCCAAACCGACAAAGCCGCGCGTCTCGCGCTACTGCGCCGCATATTGGCTCTGTACAACGCCCGCGCCGAAGAAATTGCCCAAGCGGTGTCTGACGAAATGGGCGCTCCGGTGGTCTGGGCGCGCGATGCCCAAGTCTGGGCCGGGCGGGTGCATCTAGAGGCCACCATCGCGTCCCTGGAAAGCTACGAGTTTGAACACCAGCGTGGCGCCACCCGCATCATGAAAGAAGGCATCGGCGTAGTGGCGCTGATCACACCCTGGAACTGGCCGCTCAACCAAATCGTTTGCAAAGTGGCACCGGCCTTGGCCGCCGGTTGCACCATGGTGCTCAAGCCCAGCGAAATCGCGCCTATCAGTGGTATCGTATTTTCAGAAATCATGCACGATGCCGGTGTGCCCCCAGGTGTCTACAACATGGTCAATGGCGACGGCCCTTCGGTCGGCCAGGTCATGGCGGCGCACAAAGACGTGGACATGGTGTCCTTCACAGGCTCTACGCGCGCCGGTGTCATCGTGGCCAAGACGGCTGCCGATACGGTCAAGCGCGTGGCACAAGAGTTAGGCGGTAAGTCGCCGAATATTATTTTGGAAGACGCCGATTTGGAAACTGCGGTGCGCAAAGGCGTGGAAAGCTGTATGAGCAACACCGGCCAGTCCTGCGACGCACCCACGCGCATGCTGGTGCCGCGCGTGCTGCATGCCAGGGCGCTAGAAATTGCCGCCGCCGTCACCGCCGAACAGGTGGTGGGCGACCCGCGCGCCGAAGGCACGACCATGGGTCCCTTGGTCAGTGAAATGCAATACAGCAAAGTTCAGCGCCTGGTCGAGATCGGCATCCAGGAAGGCGCGACGCTGGTAGCGGGGGGCACCGGCAAACCCGCAGGACTGACACGCGGCTACTACGCGCGCCCCACGGTGTTTGGCAATGTGAGCCGCAGCATGACGATTGCGCGCGAAGAAATTTTCGGGCCCGTGCTGGCCATCATGCCCTACGACAGCGAAGCCGAGGCGATAGAGATTGCCAACGACAGCGAATTTGGCTTGGCCGCTTTTGTGCAATCTGAAAATCTGGAAAACGCCCGCCGCGTGGCACGCCAGTTGCGCGCCGGTCAGGTCAATATCAATTACCCGGACTGGGATGTTTACGCGCCCTTTGGCGGCTACAAACAGTCGGGTAATGGCCGCGAATACGCCGACTGGGGCATACACGACTTTTTGGAAGTCAAAGCGATGATTGGCTACGGCAGTTAGCAGAGCGGCTGCGAAATCGCGATCTGCTTATTGCGCGGCCGAGGAAAAGCCCGGCATTGGGAGGCCGAGAAAAACCGGGTCATTGCGAGGCCGAAGGCAATTGGGCCGTCATTGCGAGGCCGAAGGCCGTGGCAATCCATGTTTGCGGGGCTATACGGGTATGGCGTCTTGCCTAGGTGGGCTGCCGCTTCGCTTCGCTCCTCGCAGTGACGGGGTGCCTACTGCGAAGTGGGCTTAAATTTCTAGGTTGTCAATCAGCCGGGTGCGGCCCAGGCGCGCTGCTGCTAGCACTACCAAGGGCTGGCCCACTTGCGGTGTGCCCAAATCGGCTTGACGGCGCAGCGCCACATAGTCCGCCTGCCAGCCTTGCGCGGCCAGCGTACGCAGGGCCTGCGCTTGCAAGGCCTCAAAGTCGGTGCCACCTGCGCGCACTGCCTGTGCCACCTGCTGCAGGGCGGCATGCAATTGCGGCGCCTGCGCCCTTTCGGCTCCAGACAAATAGCCATTGCGTGAGGACATGGCCAAGCCATCGGCAGCGCGGCGGGTGTCCGCCCCCACAATGTCCACCGGCAAATTGAATTGGCGCACCATGTGCCGTATCACCATCAGTTGCTGATAATCTTTTTTGCCAAACACGGCGGTGCGCGCCTGCGTACAGGCCAAGAGCTTGAGCACTACGGTACAGACCCCTGCAAAAAAACCGGGGCGAAACTGGCCTTCGAATACATCGGCTAAATCGGCCGGCGGCGCTACCTTGAAGCCCTGGGGCTCGGGGTAGAGCGCGGCCTCAGTGGGCGCGAACAAGAGGTCACATCCAGCGGCCTCGAGTTGCGCGCAATCGGCCTCAAACGTACGCGGATAGGTATCGAAATCTTCGTTCGGGCCGAACTGCAAACGGTTGACAAAAATCGTGGTCAGTTGCACGTCGCCCAAAGGTTTGGCTTTGCGCACCAAATCCAGATGGCCTTCATGCAAATTGCCCATGGTGGGCACCACCGACGGGTGCCGGTAGGCCTGTAGGGCCTCTGCCAGCGCGGGGAGGCTGTTGACGATGCGCATCAATTCCCTTGTCTTACCAGGCGTGCAGCGCGTTGACCGGGAAGCTGCCGTCTTTTACCGCCGCCACATACGCTTCCATCGCACCACGAATGGAGCTGGCCTCCAGCATAAAGTTGCGTACAAACTTGGGCATCTTGCCCAGGTTCACGCCCAGCATATCGTGCAGTACGAGCACTTGCCCAGCAGTGTCTTTGCCCGCGCCTATGCCGATGGTGGCGCAGTGTTGCAGCGCCTGTGTGAGCTCGGCCGACACATCGGCCGGCACCATTTCCAGCACCAGCATGGACGCGCCCGCGTCTTCTAGCGCATGGGCTTGTTGTTTGAGCGTATCGGCCGCTGCGCCCGTGCGCCCTTGCACCCGGTAGCCACCCAGGGCGTGCACGGTTTGTGGCGTCAGGCCCAGATGCGCGCACACCGGAATGCCGCGCTCCACCAAAAAGTGCACCACTTCAGTGGTCCAGCCGCCGCCTTCTAACTTAATCATGTGCGCCCCAGCCTGCATGAGCACCGCAGCGCTGCGAAAGGCTTGCTCTTTGGACTCCTGGTAAGAGCCAAAGGGCAAATCGGCGATCAGCCAAGCTGTGCCCTGTGCGCGGCGCAGGCCGCGCGATACGCTGGCTGTGTGGTAGCGCATATCTTCCAAGTTGACGCCCACGGTGCTATGCAAACCCTGGCAGACCATGCCCAGCGAGTCGCCTATCAAAATGCATTCCACCCCGGCGGCATCGGCCACGGCGGCGAAGGTGGCGTCATAGGCGGTGAGCATGGTGATTTTTTCGCCCCGGCTGCGCATTTCCAAAATGCGCGGCAGGCTGATGGGTTTGCGGCTGGCCATGGGCGAGGCGGGGGGCAGTGTGCCGTAGGGGGTGCCCCCAATCTGGCTCGCATTAGATGAAGTATCAAGGGGAATGGATGTGACCATGGGCTGTCTCCGGTGCATCGGGTGCGGGCTGCTTATTAGTTGGGCGTAAAGGCCAGGCGCACGTAAATCGGCGCAAAGGCTTCGGCCTGCGTGATTTCAATCAAGGTCTCCTTGGCTAACTCCAGCATGGCAATAAAGGTCACCACCAGTACCGGAATCCCCAACTGCGGGTCGAACAAGTCTTCAAAGCCGACAAAGCGCTTGCCTTGCAGCTTTTTCAGCACGATGGTCATGTGCTCGCGCACCGACAACTCGGCGCGGCTGATTTTGTGGTGTTGCACCAGCTTGGCTCTTTGCATCATGGAACGCCAAGCCTCTTGTAAATCGGCCACATCCACATCCGGAAAGCGGATGGCAATACTCTGGTCCACATAGACCGCCGCTTTGAGGAAATCGCGGCCGAATTGGGGCACGGTGTTGAGATTGGCGGCGGCCCGTTTCATCTGCTCGTATTCGAGCAGCCTGCGTACCAGCTCGGCACGCGGATCTTCCGGCTCCTCTCCTTCGGCGGTCTTTTTGGGCGGCAAGAGCATGCGCGACTTAATTTCGATCAACATCGCCGCCATCAATAGGTATTCGGCAGCCAGCTCCAAATTGCGCTTGCGGATCTGGTCCACATAGACCAGGTACTGCTTGGTCACGCTGAGCATGGGAATGTCCAGAATATTGAAATTCTGCTTGCGAATCAGGTAGAGCAGAAAGTCCAGCGGGCCTTCAAAGGCTTCTAAAAATACTTCCAATGCGTCCGGCGGGATGTACAAATCCAAGGGCATGGTAAACAGCGGCTCGCCATACAGGCGGGCGACTGCGACATGGTCGACCACCTCTTGGGGCGCCTCTGGCAATACAGAGGCCTCTTGGGGCAGGGAAATAGCGCTGCTGGTCATCGCGGTGTTACCACCCGGTTAGGTGCTTGGCAGGTCAGGCTGGGTTGAGCGGGACTTATTGGTCCGACTTGGTCTGATAGACGTAGGGCATTTGCGCTACTTTCGCATCCTTGTAGCCTGCTTGGGCGCTGCGGTCCAGCTTGAGGTCCCAAAGCAAAGCGCGACCTGCCCGCTGCTGCGACTCCAAAGCCGGTCTGGACGCCTTGAGCTGGTCAATGAACAAGCTCGTTTCAGAGTGGTAATCGGGGCGGCGAAATAGAGACATTGCAAATCCTTGTGGCGACCGATTCTAGGGGCAGGGCGCAGTGTAGGCCCAAAGCCCGACGTGCCATGCGCCAATGCCGCTATGCTAGGCGCCCTATGACGCAGTTTGACTTCTCAAGGGACGCCATTGCCCGGCTGGCGCAGCAAGACGCCGCCCGCGCGTTGGCCGAAGACGTGGGCAGCGGCGATTTGACCGCCGCGCTGGTGGACCCGCAGCGCCGCGCCAGCGCCCGGGTACTTGTGCGTGAAAGCGCCGTGCTCTGCGGCCAGCCCTGGGCAGAGGCGGCTTTGCATGCGCTGGCGCCGCAAGCGCAGATACGCTGGCAAGTCGCCGAAGGCGCGCGGGCTCAGGCCAACGAAGTGGTGTTGACGCTGGAAGGCCCGGCCCAAGCCTTGCTCACGGCCGAGCGCACCATGCTCAATTTTTTGCAGTTACTCAGCGCGGTGGCGACGCATACCGCGCAGTTTGTAGCCGCCGTTCAGGCCGTGCCTGGCAACCGTGCGCAGATTGTGGACACGCGCAAAACCCTGCCCGGCCTGCGCTTGGCGCAAAAATACGCGGTGCGCTGCGGCGGCGGCACCAACCACCGTATTGGTTTGTTCGATGCGGTGCTGATCAAAGAGAACCATATCGCAGCTGCGGGGGGCGTCACTGCCGCTTTGCAGCGCGCCCAGACTGCAGCGGCGCAGGCTGCTTTTATCGAAATTGAGGTCGAGACTTTGCAACAACTTCAAGAAGCCTTGCAAGCGGGCGCGCGCATGGTGCTTCTGGACAATATGACGCATGCGCAACTGCGCGAAGCCGTGGCCATAAACGCCGGACGCGCTATTTTGGAAGTCTCCGGTGGTGTGAACATGGACACGGTACAAGCCATCGCCGCCACCGGTGTGGACCGCATATCCATAGGCGCTTTAACTAAAGACGTGCGCGCGACCGATTTTTCTATGCGCATGGAGGACCTGTGATGCAAACCCTTGAATCGCCCCTGCAGCGCATAGACGTCGAATACGAGCAACCCGCTTGCAGCACCCGCCATGCTTGGGCGCGGGTTCCTGTAGAACCTGGCCCAGTTGAGCGCGTAGCCCTCAAAGAAAAAATCACCCGCTTGCTGCGAGAAAAAAACGCCGTCATGGTGTCGCACTACTACGTGCACCCGGACTTGCAAGACCTGGCTGAAGCCACCGGTGGCCTGGTCAGCGACTCGCTGGAAATGGCCCGCTTTGGCCGCGACCACGCTGCGCAAACCTTGGTAGTGTCGGGCGTGCGCTTCATGGGTGAGACCTCCAAAATCCTAAGCCCGCATAAACGCGTACTCATGCCCGACCTGGACGCTACCTGCTCATTGGACTTGGGCTGTCCCATCGAAGAATTCAGCGCCTTTTGCGACGCACACCCGGACCGCACCGTCGTGGTCTATGCCAACACCAGCGCCGCCGTGAAAGCACGGGCTGACTGGGTGGTGACCTCGAGCTGTGCGCTCGATATCGTTCGCGCACTCAAAGACGCCGGGCAAAAAATACTCTGGGCGCCCGACAAACACCTGGGCGGCTATATCCAGCGCGAGACCGGCGCGGACATGGTGTTTTGGCAAGGCTCTTGCATCGTGCACGACGAGTTCAAAGCCTTCGAATTGCAGGCCCTGATGGCCGAGCATCCTCAGGCCGCTGTCTTGGTGCATCCCGAGTCGCCTGCCGATGTGGTGGCTTTGGCGCATGCAGTGGGCTCCACCTCGGCCATCCTCAAAGCGGCGCAGACCATGGACACCGACACCTTTATTGTCGCCACGGACAATGGCATGCTGCACAAACTGCGTACCCTCAACCCTGGCAAAACCTTCATCGAAGCCCCCACCGCAGGTAATAGCGCCACCTGCAAAAGCTGCGCGCACTGCCCCTGGATGGCGATGAACGGACTGGCCGATGTCGCGCGCGCCTTGGAAACAGGCGCGG
>Ga0214921_10009592_pt1 | contig 12204 bp, 3 predicted proteins | sample LL1505_MetaG_FD_177992 | JGI IMG/M metagenome (GOLD analysis project Ga0214921, IMG submission 177992) | Freshwater microbial communities from Lake Lanier, Atlanta, Georgia, United States - LL-1505 | ecosystem: Environmental > Aquatic > Freshwater > Lake | place: USA: Georgia | collected 2015-05-28 | reverse complement strand
ATCAAAAATAACTTTGTTGTTGAGCAGGCTACTTACCTTATCAAAATCAGGAGTACGGAAAACACTCCACTCAGTAGCTATTACCAAACAATCAGCACCATCTAATGCAGCGTACATATCTTTGTTGTAGCTAATTTTGTTACCAATTAGGCGTTCTACATTTGTCATACCTTCAGGGTCGTGGGCAGTAACCGATGCGCCAGCTTTTGTAAGTTCTTCAATTAAATATAAAGCTGGTGCTTCGCGAATATCATCAGTATCAGGTTTAAAAGCCAATCCCCAAAGGGCAATTTTTTTACCTTTTAAATCATTATTAAAATGTCTTTTAATTTTTGGAATGATGATGGTCTTTTGAGTTTCATTCACATCCATTACAGCATCTAAAATTTTGAACCCATAATTAACTTCGTGTGCCGACTTTGATAATGCTTGCACATCTTTAGGGAAACAACTACCGCCATAACCAATACCTGGGAACAAGAAACGTTTACCTATTCTATCATCACTACCAATACCAATACGTACGGAATCTACATCAGCACCAACCAATTCGCAAAGGTTAGCAATTTCATTCATGAATGTAATTTTGGTAGCCAAGAAAGCGTTTGCTGCATACTTGGTTAGTTCAGCCGATTTTTCATCCATAAAAATAATTGGGTTGCCGCTGCGTACGTAAGGGCGGTACAATTCATCCATCACTTTTTTAGCTTTAGCAGATGAAGTGCCAATAACCACACGGTCCGGTTTCAAGAAATCGTCAACTGCAAAACCTTCGCGTAAAAACTCAGGATTACTCACTACATCAAACTCAACCAAATTGTCTTTTGGCATTGTTTCTAATAAAGCCAAACGTACTTTTTCGGCTGTACCAACTGGCACTGTGCTTTTATCAACAATTACTTTATAATCTTTAATTATTTTACCTAGGTCTCTTGCAACACCAATGATATAGCTAAGGTCAGCGCTACCATCTTCTCCCGGAGGGGTTGGTAGGGCAAGGAAAATTATTTTTGCTTTTTCAATTGCTTCTGCAAGATTGGTGGTAAACTTTAATCTTCCCGCTTCAATATTTCGGTGAAACAAAACATCTAAATGTGGTTCATAAATAGGAACCACACCCGCTTGCATTTTTTCTACTTTTTCTTGGTTAATATCTACGCAAATTACATTGTTACCTGTTTCGGCAAGGCACGTGCCTGTTACTAAACCTACGTAACCTGTACCAACTACTGCTATATTCATACTCTACTAATTTTTTTAATATTACAGATTAAATGTTTTGTCTATTATTTCTAATTGTTGTTTTGCATGCATTTTTGATGAACCTGTTGCAGGCGAAGCACTCTCGGGACGTGCAATATATTTTAGGTTTTTAATGCCAAACTTACGATTTACATATGGCCAAGGTCCCATATTTTCAGGCTCTTCCTGCACCCAAATATGTTCAGATGCAGTTTTATATTTATCTAAAATATTTTGGATTTGTGCTGCTGGTATTGGATAATACTGTTCTACACGCACCAAGGCCACATCTTTGTTTTTGGTGGTTTCTTGACGCTCTAATAAGTCATAATAAATTTTGCCCGAACAGAATACTACACGCTTTACCTTTTTTGCATCTGCAATAGCATCGTCAATAACTTCTTGGAACTTTTTATTGCTAAAATCTTCGATGGTTGATACACATTTAGGATGACGCAACAAACTCTTTGGCGTAAAAGCTATCAGTGGTTTCCTGAATTCGTTTACCAACTGCCGGCGTAATGCATGAAAGAAGTTAGCAGGTGTTGTGGCATTAATAACATACATGTTGTTTTCTGCGCAAAGCACCAAGAAACGTTCTATACGTGCGCTGCTGTGTTCGCTACCTTGACCTTCATAACCATGTGGTAAGAACAAACAGATACCATTCATACGTCGCCATTTATCTTCGGCGCTGCTTAAGTATTGGTCAATAATAATTTGTGCGCCGTTGTTAAAGTCGCCAAACTGTGCTTCCCAAATTGTTAGTGCATTTGGGCGTGCCATAGCATATCCATATTCAAAACCTAACACTCCATACTCAGATAGGTGTGAGTTGTATATAGAAAACTTTGCTTGTGAAGGGCTTAAATTATCTAAAGGAATGTATTCTTCTTCTGAATCTTCGAGCTTAATTACAGCGTGGCGGTGACTAAATGTGCCGCGTTCTACATCTTGCCCGCTTACACGCACCGGTTTTCCTTCAACTAACAAAGTGCTGTAGGCCATCAATTCGCCCATAGCCCAATCATAACTGTTCTTATCAATCATTGCCAATCTATCTTTAAACAACTTATCGGTTTTATTAAAGAATTTTTTATCGGCTGGTAGTGTTGATATTTTTGTTGCAATGTCAAGCAACACTTTTTTATCTACGCTTGTATTTGGCGATGCTTCAAAGTCGGCATCTGTAGTTTGGCGTATGCCTTTCCAAGTACCTTCAAGAAATGATGTAAGTTTAGTTTTACGAATTTGTTTCGACTCGTCTAACCTTTCTTGCAACATGGCTTTAAATTCTTTGTCGATATTTTTTGCCATGTCATTATCAACAGCTTTTTCTGCTAGTAATTTTTGGAAATAAATTTCGCGTGGGTTTGGATGTGCTGCAATTGCTTTGTATAACAAAGGTTGCGTGAAACGTGGTTCATCGCCTTCGTTGTGTCCGTATTTGCGGTAGCAGAGCAAATCAATAAATACATCGCGGTGAAAACGCTGACGGAATTCCATTGCCAATTTAATGGTGCAAACCAAACCTTCTACATCGTCGCCATTTACATGAAACACAGGCGATAACACCACTTTTGCAATATCTGTACAATAGGTTGACGAACGAGCATCTAAATAATTTGTGGTAAAACCAATTTGATTGTTAACCACCAAATGTATAGTGCCACCAGTTTTGTAACCATCTAGTTTACTCATTTGTATTAACTCATAAACCAATCCTTGGCCAGCAACTGCTGCATCTCCATGTATGGCAATAGAAGCTAATTTATTATAGTCGCTGTTGTATGTAGCGTCTATTTTTGCACGCGAAATGCCTTGCACAACAGCAGCAACAGTTTCTAGATGTGATGGATTTGGGGTTAAACTCAAATGTACTTTTTTGCCCTCTTTGGTAATGATGTTGGTGCTATAACCCATGTGGTATTTTACATCACCATCGTACAAAGCTTCGTCAAACTCTTTGCCTTCAAATTCATTGAAAATATCTGAATAAGTTTTGCCCATGATGTTGGCAAGTACATTCAATCTTCCTCTATGCGCCATGCCAATTACAAACTCTTCGATACCTAACTCGGCACCACGAAAAATTATTGCTTCCAATGCCGGAATCATGGCTTCGGCACCTTCTAACGAAAAGCGTTTTTGTCCTACAAATTTTGTATGCAAAAAATTCTCGAATACGACGGCTTTGCTAATCATGTTTAGCAAATGTTTTTTTTCTTCAATTGATAAGTTAGGCTGGTTGCGTGTACTTTCCATTTTAAGTTGCAACCAATCAGATATTTTGGCGTTACGAATGTATTTGTACTCTACGCCTATAGTTCCGCAATATGTTTGTTTCAAAAAGGCAATAATGTCGCGCAGCTTAGCTGGACCTAAATTAATTTCTCGTCCAGCTTCAAAAACTGTATCCATATCGGATTCATTCAAGCCAATTAGTTGTATGTCGTCTAATGATGGTTTGTATTCGCGGCGCTTGCGTACGGGGTTTGTGGTAGTGTATAAATGTCCGCTACTGCGGTATAAATTTATGAGGTTGAGAACGGTAAACTCCTTTCGTACTTTTTCGGGAACTTCGGCGTGGCCTGAACTATCGGGCAACATCGGAAACTTTTGTTGTGCAAAATCGAAGCCTTCAAAAAACTTCTGCCAGCCTACCTCAACCGAATCTTTATTGGTTTTATATTGGGTATATAAATCTTCAATTACAGCACTGTGTCCGTTGCTTAAGTATGTTAGATTATCCATTCCGTTAAATTAAAGTGGCGAAAATAGTATTTTTTTTGAAAGCCTTTAAACCTAAAATGTTGATTAATATTGCGAAATATTGAGAATAAAAAAATAATCAATCAAGCATACTTAAAATAAAAATAAACACATGAATATAACATTCAACAGCAAAGAAATTTTAACAGTAAGTATGACCTTATTTGCTGTTATTGATGTTATTGGTTCCATACCTGTATTGGCCGATTTGAGAAGTAAAGTAGGAGAGTTGAATGCTCGAAAATCATCAATGGCTTCATTGTTTATAATGATTGTTTTTTTATTTGTGGGAGAGTCTTTTTTAAATATTATTGGTATCGATTTACACTCTTTTGCGATAGCTGGCGCTTTTGTGCTTTTTTTTATTGCACTAGAAATGATTTTAGGAATAAGACTTTACAAAGATACTGTGCCTGCAACTGCATCTATTGTTCCAATTGCCTTTCCTATCATTGCCGGTGCAGGAACACTTACCACATTACTTACACTAAAAGCCGATTACAGAACCGAAAATATTTTAGTAGGAATATTTTTGAACGTTGTAATAGTTTATATAGTTTTAAAAAACACACACCTTATTGAAAAAGCAATAGGAACAGGCGGCATAGAGGTATTGCGTAAAATTTTTGGTGTCATTATTTTAGCCTTAGCCGTAAAACTTTTTCAGGTTAATTTTAGAATGTAGCATTGCATTCTATTACTCCGAGGACTAACAGATAAAAAGAAAAGTTTTATTGTAAAGCATTCTACCTACCTGCAGCATTCGGCCTAAAAAATTGTATCCCAATACATTTGTCGTAGAACACACCAATGCCTCGTTGGTAAACAATAATAGCGTATTCGTTTTCGGTTTCAAATCGCTTGCCTTCAATGGTGGTAAAATCAGGAACCGTTGCTCCATCTTTTAAAAATGCATACATATAATCATAGTAACCTTGTTTCATTTGCACAGTTCCTACATACCTTTTGTATTCGGCATTGTAAATCATTTTATTTTGCGGCAAACATTTGTAATTGCTAAAAGCGCCATACACATATAAAGCGCCGCCCTTTACACTATCATCAACAGCTAAGTTAAAATGCATAAATGCATAGTCGGCATCAGTATTAGAAGTACTGCCATTGCTGGTGCGTATGGCATACCTTCCATTCAAATCGGTAAACAAAGTGTAACGTTTGTAGGCTCGTTTTTCATCGGTTACTAAATACACATGGGTTTGTTTTTTATCGTCATACTCAATTTTATTGATGTTCATATTTACTGCTGCACGCAAATTTCTGGTATCAAAATTTCGAAACTCATTGATGCCATCAAAGACATTTCCATCATCATAATCATAAGTAAGCTGACTGCTTTTTACATACATGGGTTGTAGTGTTGTGTTTGCGCCATCCCAGCATTGGTTTTGAATGATGGCAACACTGATATCATTATATGGATTTTGAATGGTATAATTTTCGTTGAGGTTGATATTAAAATCTATTTCTTGTCTGTAATTGCGGTCGGCATTTAAGGTTGCTGCATGGGCTGTACCATCAATAAAAACAGCTGGTTCATAAACCACAAACCTACGCGTGAGTACTAAATTATCTTCATCGGCATCTTCCCAAATTTTAATGATGTAATTACCACTTTTAATAGGAATTATCATATTTGTTGGAAAGGTAAGTCCATAATGTGTGTATTGCGGTGTGGTGTTAAAGGATTGTGAAATAGAGGTAATGGCATCGTTTTGCCCTCCCGAAAGGTATTGCGATACATTTATTTGTGTTGGTGTCCAATTAAAATCGCAATGCACAAAAGTGTAGTTGAACGATTTTGAATCCGCGTCAAAATCATCAAAATCAATGCGCAGTTTATCCGATGAATTGAGTTTGATAATTGGGAAACCAAACTCAACAGTAGCAGGATGCAACTGCACAGTGTGTATACTTTCGCGATAGTTAATATCGTCGTATTTTAATTCGGGCTTTGCGTAATCATCTGCAAAAGCAAACACATTCGTAAAAAGCAAACATGTTAAAAAATAAAGTTTCAGCACGAAAAAAAAAAAATTAAAGTTTGATATAATGTGTAAAAAAATCCAATAGTTCGCTTAAAAGCGCTATTTTCAGCATACTAATTAACATAAAAATAAGTTCCCGAAGTTAATTGAGCAAAACTAAATGATTGAATTGGTTTAAACGTTTAAAGCATAAACTTTCTTCTCCTTTTAAATAAGCGATACAATTGCTCTATTGGTATTTTTATCGGAGTTTTTTGATAATACCACTTAGGTAACTACGCCAATAAATGATGTAAAATTTTTGAAACAAAAAAAAGAGGCTAACTTTTAAGCTAGCCTCTTTTTTTTTGAAATATCCTACTTTATTGCTTCACAACCTTAATTGTTTTTCTTTCACCGCTTGTTGTTGTAGCGGTTAAGAAATAGATACCACTTCGTAATTCTGAATTTTGAATGCTAAATGTTGAATTAGTATTAAAAATATCATTCGATACTACTTTACCAGTTATATCAGTAATTGCAATAGTTACTTTTTCGTTTTGGCTTGATGATATCACCACTGTTGCTTCATCCATCATTGGGTTTGGATACAATAATATATCCATCGGCATATCAGTGTTCATTCTTTCTTCTTCCATTTCCGAGAGCATTGCATCAACTGTTTCTTGGTCAGTATTCTTTGCTGTGCGCGCAGCTGTTGCTCCTAATATTCTAATATTGCAAGCTTCACTATAGTTACCCCATGTGGTGTATTGCTTAGCCCTTACCCTTACACTGTAAGTATGCATTGGTATTAGGGTAGGCGTTACTGTTGCTAAAGGTAAGTAGGTTAATGATGAAACTTTTGTAGTTACTGCATTTGTAAGCAAATCAGTAAACTCAAATTCATAACCTGCCGTCATTAATATAGCTTGACAAACAATTGTAGCCGTTGGCAATAAATTTAATTGATTGCAAGAGGTACTTTTTAGACTAGTATTTGGAACCCCAACAACTGCTGGGTTTTGAATCAAGCCTATTGTGCATTGACTACCATACTCACCCCATACACCGCCTACTTTGGCACGAACGCGTACATAGTATTGTGTGTTCCATTGCAAGTTAGGTATTACGTTGTTTCCTGCTATAAATGTACCACTCATCACTTTGGTAGCATAAAAAGCATTAGTAGTTGCATTACTAAATTGAAACTCATAATTAGTTGCACCTGCTACTGCAACACAAGCTACTTGTGCGTTTAATGTTAAATTTATTTTACCACAATCAATACTTCTCAGTTGGGTGGTACAAGTATTAACTGTAACCATAATGCTATTTGAAGTTGCAGAACATGAACTACTATTGGTAACGACTACAGAATATGAACCAGCAATACTTGATGTATAACTTGCACTTGAAGCATTATTAATGTTGTTGCCATTTAACTTCCATTGGTATGAAAGTCCTATCCCTGTGTTAGCGTTTAATACAACAGAACCTCCAGTACAAAAAGTAGTTGAAGAAGCAGGTGTGATGCTAGCACTCGGAGCAGTAGCATTCGCAGTAATTGTTATACTGGCTATTGCTGTACAACCATTGCTGCTTGTAACGGTTACGCTATAAGTACCAGCAGCTGTAACTGTTTTTGTTGCGCCTGTTGTGCCATCATTCCATAAATAAGTACCACCACCTGTTGCAGTAAGTAAGATGCTACTTGTTGAGCAAGTTAATTCAGTAGTTGGTTGGGTAATACTTGCTGTTGGAGCAGTTGTATTTGAAGTTATAATCCTACTTGCTGTTGCTGTACAACCATTGCTACTTGTTACGGTTACGCTATGCGTACCAGCAGCAGTTACAGTTTTTGTAGCACTTGTTGAACCATCATTCCACAAATATGTTCCACCACCTGTTGCAGTAAGTAAGATGCTACTTGTTGAGCAAGTTAATTCCGTAGTTGGTTGGGTAATATTTGCTATTGGAGCAATTGTATTTGAAGTAATAATCCTACTTGCTGAGGCTGTACAACCATTGCTACTTGTAACGGTGACACTGTAAGTACCAGAAGCAGTAACAGTTTTTGTAGCGCTTGTTGTGCCATCATTCCACAAATATGTGCCGCCACCTGTTGCAGTAAGTAATATGCTACTTGTGGGGCAAGTTAATTCAGTAGTTGATTGGGTAATACTTGCAATAGGTGCAGTTGTATTAGAAGTGATAATCCTACTTGCATTTGCTGTACAACCATTGCTACTTGTAACGGTTACGCTATAAGTTCCAGCCGTAGTAACTGTTTTGGTTGCACTTGTTGTTCCATCATTCCACAAATAAGTGCCACCACCTGTTGCGGTAAGTAAGATGTTACTTGTTGAGCAAGTTAATGTTGTAGTTGGTTGGTTTATACTTGCAGTTGGAGGCGTATTGATGGTTAAATTTAATGTTGCAACCGAATCACATCCATTACTTGCAGTAGTATTAAAAGTGTACGTGCCAGAAGTTGTGTATGTATTACCATTCCATGTATATGAAGCACATGCAGTGTGATTAGTAGTGCTATTGCTACTGCCTGTGACCGGAACTTGTAAGGTACAAGTTTGTCCACCAATATTGATGGTAAAACTTGCAGTACCACAACTTGCAGCCGTACCTGTAATTTGATAGGTTAATGAACCTGCACCATTAGCCAATGTACCCGCAGCAAGTGTTGCCGTAAGTCCGCTCACACCCGTTGAGTTTATTATTTGACTAGCATAAGTGCCTCCATTACCACCAGTGTAGGAGATGCTTGCGCTTACTGCATTGGCCGCATTACCAACATTGATAACTCCAGATATTGAAGCATTACCACAATCAATTCCATTGATAGAACCTTGAGGTAATGGAAGATCTTTGATACAACGCACTGACAAACCTCCTTCTTTACCGGTGCCGTAGATACTTGAAGTAGTTAAACTCGCGTTCAAATCGAGGTACTCTGCATGCGTTACAATGTTTGAATATTGCGATGAACTCCAATGACCACCACGAATATTCATCAAATCGAAATTACCTGAATAAACTCTAAAACCATTTGGCAAGCCTGAAAATCCTGAAGCATTTGTCGCACCTACATTTGTACTGTTCCAATAAGTTGTTCCCGTAGCTTTCAATTCTGCTCCTGCTGCATTGATTCCTCCATAGTAATTAGCCAACGTATAGAATTCGGTATTCGATGGGATGTGCCAACCTGTTGGACAAAGCTTACGTTCATCGGCTACTGCATACCAATTGTACAGTTTACCATACGGGCAATTATTAGCTGCACTATCATTGTTATACCAACAAGTAGCGCCAGTAGTGAGGTCCATCCAAGTTGTAGCATCGGTAACAACAGGTATGGCTGCACCATTGCTGTAATGACTGGTCTTTAAATTTTCAGCCATCCATTCTTGTGTGCCAATAACAATGGTTTTGTAAACGTTACCATCAATGTCTGTAACACTTCCATAATTAATATTCGGATTATGAACATTCGTTGCACCACAAGTCGCAGGTGTGGCTACGGGTTCAACGGTTAAGGTAAGAGTTACCGTAGAATCGCAACCCGCTGCTGAGGTAAATATTTCTGTGTAAGTACCGGCCGTACTTAGTGTTTGTGTGCCAAGTGTGTAGGTTTGACCTTGGGTGATGCTTGCTGAGATGGCGTTTGTAACTGGGCTGCATGGTTGGCCACTTAAATACAGTGCTTGTATTTCTGCAGGTGTGAGTGAACGGTTCCAAATTCCGATATCGTCAATTTTACCATTTGAATATTCCAATAAACCAGCTGCATCCTTACCGAATATTAAAGGTAAATTATCTGTAAAATTTGGTAGAGTAATAAAACTACTTGTACTATCAAGCAAGACACCGTTAATATAATATTTTGCAACATTATTAATACGAATCAAAACAATATTATACCAAGTACTTAAATTAATTAGATTTTGACCTACTTCAGCTTGTTTTGTATTAAAATTACTGTATAATATTTGTGTATTAAGTCCAAGAGAATATTTGCCTGGTGTTGAATTGTTAGTTTTACAAATAATTGGAAACCAATAATTTGGCCCACTCTGATACATTGAGTTTATTGAAAACCAAGCAGAAATAGATATTCCATTAATATTTTGTAAAGTTGTTGAATTCTGCACTTCAATATAGTTGCTAACTCCATCAAAACTATACGCACTACTCTCATTCCCATTTCTATCACTTGTCAATGTTGCACCATTCACGGTTCCATTATTCCCATTACCACTTTCATCATTAGCATTTCCGCAAAATGGCCAATAACCTACAAGTCCATTGGTGGGCACATAGGCTGGTAAGCAAGAAAGTGTTACACTTAAAGTTAACGTAACTGTAGAATCACAACCAGCAGCTGAAGTAAATACTTCTGTATAATTGCCCGCAGTGCTTAAGATTTGCGTTCCGAATGTGTAGGTTTGGCCTTGGGTAATACTCGCTGAAATTGCGTTTGCAATGTTATCATTAATAACTACAGTCATGGTAGCTGTTCCAGAGCATTGATCAGTTGTTGGTGTAAAAGTATAGGTAGTTGTGTTAATGTTATTTACATCAGGCGACCATGTACCCACAATACCATTGTTTGATGTTGTTGGTAAAGTAAATATACTTCCTGCGCACAATCCTTGTATTTGAGTAAATGTTGGAGAAGGAGTATTTGCATTTACAGTTAGGTTTAGTGTGATGATGCTATCGCATCCTATAGCATTTACTAACTTTACGGTATCAGTAAAATTGCTCGATGTATAGGTTTTATTTTTTAAAGCCCAAAAATATGACCCACATGATGAAACTGTAAATACAGAGTTGCTTGGAGCATTTGTAGTTACTTGGACAGCTGAAGACATAGATGCACAACCATTACTATTGGATTGTTCTACGGAATATGATCCAGCGGTAAATGCTGTATAGTTTGAGGCTGTGGCATTTAAAATATCAACACCATTTTTCTTCCATTGATAGGTGCCTCCTGTTGCATTATTCGCTTGCAACTTTACCGAATCACCTAAGCAAAAAGTTAGTGCACCATTTGATGTTATGTTAACTGCAGATGGAATGTCAGCATATACTTCTATTTCAGGCCACGCAACCCATGATGGAGAACTAGTGGTTTGAATCTTCAATGCTCCTACATTTAACAGAGGAAATGATTGATAATTTCGGATAATTAATTGTCCTGCATAAGTATATCCATTTAATGTTTCTACATATGTCCATGGGCCATTGATATTGGGAGCAGTATAAATCATATGCGTGGTAGTCCCATCAGGTGATTGCCCAACCATCAATCTAATTTCTTTAACTGTATATTGAGCTTGCAAATCAACTTGAATCCATCCAGAATAACCTCCAGAATTCCAAGCTGTGCTTGAATTACCATCAAAAGCTTTTGAAGGCAAATCTGTTCCATAGTAAGTATTTGCTGTTGCTGGTTTATTGAATGCCACATTCATTCCATTTTGGATTACTGTTAGATTCAAAGTAATTATAGAATCACATCCATTTGAATTTACCAAAGTGCGCTTATATGTTCCAGAGGAACTTACTGTCTGATTTTCGAATGTATATACTTGACCTGCACAAATAGTAATATTTCGAGTAATACTATTAGGTATACATAATGAAGGACAAGATATTGCATTTGGTGAAAGTTTACTTATAGTGGTACCATCGCCTAATTGTCCTCCGGTATTCCCTCCCCAAGTATAAATTGTTCCGTCAGATTTTATACCTGTTGAATGATAAACCCCTCCACTAATATTTGCCCAATTAGTAGCTGTTCCAATTTGAAAAGGACTAAGCTTATTTACAGTTGTACCATTTCCAAGCTGACCATCAACATTATAACCCCAACTCCAAAGGGTGCCATCTGCTTTTAATGCCATGCTATGCCCAAAAAGACTGGCAGAAATCTTCGTCCATGTCAACTGAGAACCTATTTGAATTGGTGTACTTCTGGGTAATCCAGTTCCATCACCAAGCTGTCCTTCTGAATTTAAACCCCATGCCCAAAGACTACCATTTGTCTTAAGGGCTAGAGAATAATTAGCTCCTCCAGTAATACTTTTCCAATTGGTGGCAGTACCTACTTTTTGAGGACTTGTTTTTATTACCGTCGAACCATCGCCTAATTGCGAGTAGTTATTATTTCCCCATGTCC
>Ga0214921_10009591_pt1 | contig 12204 bp, 7 predicted proteins | sample LL1505_MetaG_FD_177992 | JGI IMG/M metagenome (GOLD analysis project Ga0214921, IMG submission 177992) | Freshwater microbial communities from Lake Lanier, Atlanta, Georgia, United States - LL-1505 | ecosystem: Environmental > Aquatic > Freshwater > Lake | place: USA: Georgia | collected 2015-05-28 | reverse complement strand
TACTGATAATTATCACACTTTCACTAAAGAAGCTAAAATTTCTTTGCTACAGTCCACTGTCTTGCTTGGTAGAGGAGGACAGCAAGGGGTGGCTCGAAGCCTCCGTAGAACTTGCTCTCATCCCGGGTAGGACCACCAGAGAGAGCAATAGAGACCCACTCTTCAAAGCTAAGACGGATTCCAAACTCTTGAAGAAGCTGGAGCGAGCGGTGAGAAACAGGAGACTTTGGAAGCGTCGGATTGAACTCATAGAGTGCGCCTCGCTCGCGATGCCAATTGGAAGTTTGTTCGATAAGGTAGGGCTGCTCAGTAGAGCCGACCATTCCAATCGCATGGAAGAGTCCAACGGTGATGACCGAGGCTGTATCGACTTGAATCTCTAGAGCTCGGCTCATAGTCCTCATCTTGGAAGTGATAGCAAGAGAAGTCTCAATCAATCCGCCCGGACCGCAGCCAGCATACTCAGTGGTTTGTGAAGCTGGGCAGAAGATTAGCCGCTCACCAAGAGTGTCAAGAAGATCTGAAACACCAGGACGATTCAGCTTATTAGCAAGAGCGCTGTAGGTATTCCATTGAGACAAAATCTTGTCTTCCGTCATAGTCAATCACCTCGCTAATGATATTAATCATCGAGGTGAAAAGTTCATTTGAACTTGACGAAAACTCTCTTTGAATCTGGCCCTTCCCATTCTGGGCTTATCTTTCCCAAATCTGCATCAATCCAACCCAGCTTTGCGGCAGCATAGACAATTGCTGCAGCATACCTTGAGCAATAGTTTGCGTTTATAGTTGGAGATCCATCTATGAAAATCTCCAGGTCGAGTTTGACTCCTGAATCTACGGCAGTGACTTTAGAGAATACTTTTGAAAGATCATCGTAATTTTTAATAGCAGACCTAAGAACTTCAATAGATCCTTCTACTTTGTCTTTATTAGATGGTCTTTCAGCCCCTAAATCGCTTAAGAGAGATTGAGGCTCATTTTCCGCTCTCCTTGTGAAATCTCTTGTAGAAGCAGGAGCTGGACCAGCTGGCTTGCGAGTCTTAGCTGAATCATCTGCTGGCTTTGAAGCTGGGACTGCATCTTTAGATTTTGAAGAAGCTGCATCTTCTTTCAAGAGAAGCTCTGAAATCCTATCTACTATGATTTTTTCTATGTCCATGGATTCTAAATATCACCACTAAGGGGCTTCGAACTCACATAAAAAGTTCCAAGTGGCTCTATTTCAACTGAAAGCTCTGTTGGAAACTCTTTGATAGACTCCGGAGGGACATCGACGAGCAGCGCATCGTGGATGAGGAAGCTTGGAATACATCCCCCTGGCAGTTCAGAGAAAATCTTCTCAAACCCCATGAGAGCAACATCGACGGCTGTAGATTGCACGAAGTGAGAGAGCCTTAGATTTGCCTCTTCTGGGTTGAGCCTCCTGCCGTATAGATTACATACATCTTCTCCAGACAAGTGTCTTCTGCCTACCTCAGAGACCCTGAAGAACTTATTCACGGCAACAACCAGAGATGGGTCTTGAGATTTCGAACCGTAGAGGGTGGAAATTGTCGCAAGCTTCAGCTTTGCTCTTGTTGCATCAGGAAGATTTAGCTCTTCTCTCATCGCCTCATAGATGTCCCTTGGCGCATCATCCCTCGTGAGGAGCAGCATGACTCGGGGCTCAAGGGATACGAAGTCAATCATGAAAACTTGACCTCCCTCCCAGCGAGACTTTATTATCTTTCTGTCTCCCTTTGGAAGAGACAGGATTTTTGGACCCTCAGAGACCTTCAATCTACCCGTAGAAGTGTCATGAGAATACCTGATCCTCTTCGAGAATCCATCTTCATCGGGCTCAAAGGTTTCGGCCTGGGGGTGATTCCCCTCTTCTTTCAGGCGTCGATATTCAGAGATATCAATGCTTGAGGGTTCGAGCCGAGAGAGGATCTTTCTTCCACTCAAGAGCGTGGGGAGGTATGGGTCATCTTCAATGGGGCTCAGCTTCTCACAGAGAGTGAGGTAGGTCTGCTTCAGCTGCCTCGCAAACCTATGGGCTCCCATGGCCACAGACCAGTCAATATTTCCACGACGAGTGTGGATGAAAGACTTCTGAATGGGAGCTGGGATGAGCCCTGGGGGTTCCATTCCAAAAGCCGGGAGGACATCCTCAAGAGACCTTGGATGGACGCGGTCCGAGCCGTAGACCCAGTGTTCGCTGTCTGGTGCTGTGGCACGGGATATCTTGCCGTCCTCTATGGAGAGGGATTGGCTTGTTCCAATGGAGTCATTTGAGAAAAATATTTTTTGCTTCACAAGAAGCATCTTATTGGAAAGGTTCAGTTTTTATTGAAGAAAATTGAAGAGTAAATCTCGAGACTGAGAGGAATATCAAAAAGAAATTATGCAGAAATTTCTACAATTTAGAGCGGTCGCCAGCAAGACCAATCGCTTCAACTGTAGATCTGCGTCTCTCTTCTGCCGCCGCGGCGTCAGCTGCAACTTTTTGTCGAAGTTTGTATTCTTCTGTTGCAGCTGCGGCTTCACGAGTTATGACATCACCGTTGAGCATATTCAGGAAGAGTTCAAAAGTAGCTGGGATACACCAAAAACCTTCTCTATTGGTGATTTTCAATTTCTTGCCTTCTTGAATAGAATTTGCAAAGTCCCTGACTGCAGATTGATCTGAAATTGATTTTTCCAAAAGTATTTTTAATGATGGAGTTTTTGGCGCAATAGCTAGACTTGCTCCTGCGACTGCAGAGATGCTAGTACCACGACCAAAAAAACTATCTCCTCTTGTAAGCACAAAAATATTTGTTTTCTTATTTTGATCAAATTCATTTTTTTCAAGTTCTTTTGCTTTGGTGCCGGGATATCTTTGTATGAGACCTGCTTCAAAAAAGTTAGTAGTAGCTGTGGGAAGTTGGAATTCTACGATATAGAAAGCTTCATCATTGCTATATGTTATGCTTGAGTTTTGTTTAATTTCGTCAGTAGTGTAAAATGGTAAGCCATATTCACTAAACAATCTAGACTTCTTTCCATTTGGTGTCAAAATTTTGACTTCCCTATCAAAAACTGCGTAAAGGTAATTTCCGCTGATCTCTTCAAGTATGCCAGCACCAACAGGTAACTTATCAAGACCAAAAAAACTTGTTACGTCAAAATTACTAGTAGTCCGACTACCTCCACCGCCACCACCTTTCCTCTCCGGAATGGAAAGGCCAAACTTCTTAGCAAGCGCAGCAGAAAGGTAATCTAGCCTCCTTGCAGAATTTCTATATGCTCCATAAGCATCGACCAATGTGAGCTTTGCACTGGTCGTAAATCCTTCTGGGCCCAGCTTGTGATCAAGACCTGTCACCCAATACATGTTATCTGCTGTTGTTCCTGTCTTGAGGTCCATGAAGAAAAATTGTCCATACTGCAAGATTGGACAGCCAATCATCTCTACCGTGCACTGAGTTGGCATTACGAAGATTGGAATATTTCTATTTCTGTCTGAGTCTGGGGCTTCAGCAGAAGTCTTTGTCATATTGATGATATTCATAGTTGCCAACTTGCTGTCAGCAAGAGAAGATATTCCGACATTCGTTATTGCGCCACCAGATGATCCGTAATAGATTGTCGGCATTCCTTCAGATATGAACTTCTTCACCTCTGTGAGAGATTTTCCTTCTAGAATTTTTCCAACATCATCTATGAGATTTTTAGACTTGCTGGGGTCATCTGCCGGGACTTCTGCGGCTGGAGGGCTGGTGGCAGCGGCTGCTGGATTTTGTGGAGTTTGCTCATCAATAGCTGGTTTTGTAACTCTTTCTTTTATCAAATTGAATAGAGCTTCTTTTTTTGCTTTGAGATAGGGATATTCTGGACAGAGAACTTCGTCGCTATCAGACCAAAGATTGCTTGGCGTATCGTCTTCGACTCCAAAAGTCGATATATCATCTAATCTTACAGATTTCAAAAGCTCATAAAGCGTGTTGTAAGACTTGCAAGCTGAATCTACAACATGCAGCCTCAATATTGTCTTAGACTTATCTTTTACATATGGAACGCATTCAGGATACATTTCTGGCTTTACATAGACAAGATTTCCATCGTTTATGCCGGCACTTATCAATCTTTTATTCTGTATATCAAATCCTTGTGCACCTTCAAATTCCTTTTTTTGCTTATATTCCCCAGTTGGATTTCCATCTGAATCAACTTCTTGTTCAAAGAAGTCATGCATTCCATATGCTGGAGCAGAAGGATCTGAAACAAATTCTGATGCAATGAAATTAAAGAATTCAGAAGCACTCATCTTCATATTTTCTTTTAGAAATTCTTTTAGCCTCTTTTCAAATCCTGAATCTTGTCCAGTATTATCAATTGGAAATTTTGCTATGCTCAAGTTTCTCATCCAAGAAGCCTTGTTATTCATTGGATGAAAGATGAATTGAACTTCTTCAAATTCACCTGAATTCACTAGCGGCTTTCCTATAAATTGCAATAGAAGCTTTCCAAAAGAGACTGTTTGATTTGAAATCTTGTTTATCTTATTCCTTGAACTTTCGTTTGAGAATGGAAATATCTCTTTCTTTTTTGTGTCTTCAAGAGCTTTTGAAACTAGCTCATCGACACTATTTTGATTCTCGTCAAGTTTTCCTCCTACTCCATATAGTGAACGCATTGAATCAACGAGCGGCTGCGAGACACCACTTCTTTCAAGTTGAGAAATTAGCGTTCTAATTTCTTGGACTTTTTCTCTACTCAAGGAGACAGTTTTATCAGAATTAGATATTGACTCAACTATTGTTTCACCAAATATATTCTTTGCTCTATCTTGATTGTTTCCTGATTGGATATTCACAAGTCTTGATATCTCAGAAATAATTCCCTCTATTTCTTTGGAGAGACTCTCGCGTCCGGAGATGTCGATAGTTTCAACTGTCTTCGCCCCTTTCATGGCAATATTTATAGAAATATCAACTTGCCCTGAATCACCAAAAGAAAAAGTTGAATTAACTATTCCATACTTCTCTCTCACTTTTAATCCGTTGAGAAAGGCGCCAAATGAATTTCTTGAGCTGTCGCCATCTGGGTGGGACCAGCCATACTCAATGTCAAATTCAGTCCCCTGATAAACTCCTGGGGTGACTAGAGAAGAAATGTCTCTAAGCCTGCTTCTGTCGTGAAGGGTAATTTCCATCTTTCCAGATTTGTATGACATAAATCCCTTGCTGGGAACCACAGAGAAGCTCAAACCCTTTAAAGACATCAAAGGTCTAAATCTATCAAGCGCTACAGGAATGTCTCTCCTTTCAGAAAAAGCTTGGCTGTCTGGGGCTGGGGTCATAGTTTGTGGTGAAAGAAAGAGCTCCATATGTGAAGGATGAACTTCAGAATTTTCTCCTACATAAGAAGAATATCCAAGGCCTCCAGGAGAATTTGAATCTTCTAATTTGCTTCCAAAGCCGCCCAAGAATGTCGATATAGACGGCCTCGTTACTATAGTCGAATCCCCAGCATTGGATCCGCTTGAAGAAAATTTAATATTGATGTATGGGATACACCTTGAAAGCTCAAGAGTTGGAATTAGAGAAGTAAATATCGATACACTCGAAGAATCTCTTGCAGCTAGTCCAATGTCAGGGTCCATCATCTCTATTGCAAATAAATTTGGACTCTGACGACTCGGACTCTTCACGGATAAATTGATTCCATTGCTCTTTCCAAGATTAATGTCTTCAAGTGTTCCAAACTGATTTAAGACATCTTCATATTCATAATCAGAGTAATCTCCAACAGTAAATCTTGCAAAACCTCTTATATTCTTGATGACTTCTGGCTCTGATTCTTTGTAAGAATTGATTATTTCTTCTATGATTTCATGCGCATAGTATCCACCCTCGACTACTTCATACAGCTTCATCGCAATGTCTTGATAAGCTTTTGAATCGCTGTTTGCATCCGCTGCTGGCTGCTGATACTTTTCTAAGAGCCTCTGTATGATGGCATGTCTTCCATAGGCAGGAATCCATGGACTCAAATTTTGAATTGCAAGACGGGTTTCTTCGCCTATTGACTTCGCCATTTTAGATAATCTTCCTCAAGTCTTTTTCTTCTGGAATTCTTACGAGTGTTCCTGGCGGGACCTGCAGAGACCAACCAATGTCGCTGGCTGCGGCAATTGCCCACCACAGCGTGGAATCTCCGTAGTAGATTCCTGCAAGGATATCCAGCCTCTGCGACTCTTGGAGGGTAATTTCTGAGAAATTTATGTTTCTATTCTTGATTGCGGCTCGAACATCAAAAGCTCGTGAAGCCGAACTTTTTAGTTTTGCACCCTTGATGAGGCTTGCGTTGGTATATCTTGGCATTTCAATTCCTTACTTTAGCTTCTTATCGTTTTCGTAAAGTTCAGGGAAGAAAGTGGCCCGAGTTGGAGAGCCAACAGGGTAAGGAACTGACCTTGCAAATCCATCCGAATCCAGACCCATTGGAATATCGTGGATTGGCGAGAAGCTGATTGACACTTTGCAGATTTTAGGCGCCCTTCTCCCCTGGTCAGTTTCCCAAGTATAGCCCTCGTTGAACCATTCATAGGTGAGACTTGTTATCGCTCCAGCAAGTCCCCTTCCCTGAGAAGATTCAAAGCTTTTGACTACAGGATTTTTTGAATCGCTTATGATATTAGATGGACTGCCAAATTCTTTATTGACTATAGTAGCAGGAGGAGGTGGAGGAGGCGGGTTTTCCTGTGTGGGAAGGGGTGGAGGAGGATCTCCCAAGAAAGTTCTAAGAGTTGCGTCATCAAATTCTAAGCTTTCAATAGGAACTAAAGCATATTCATAAGACTCTTCGCTTCCACCGCTGAAAATTGTTTTCACTTTTACTGGATTATCTAGCTTAACAAGACATTGAAATCCACCCTGAGAAGATACGCTTGAACCCTTTGTCGAAATTTGATCTGGGCTTCCCAAGAAAAATTGAACTACCCCTCCATCGCCTGCTCCAAGCTGACTTTTCTTCTTTGAACCATTAGCGACGGCATCAGTAATTTCAGTAGTCTTAAATACTTGATACTTTGAAGTTGTATATATTCTAACACCTGAATTAAAAAATTTGAGCGTTAGTATTTCTGCAGTTGTTCCTGTAGCGTTTTTTAGATTCAAATCCACAGATTTGTTAAAAACAGTTCTGTCTGGTTTTGACTTTTCGTCGATCTCATTTACAAGATTTGTATTACTTGAATCAGCTTGAGATTTTTGTCCTAACCCAAAAATTCTTGCAAGATTGAATCTTGAATAGTTTGAATGGATAAGTTCTCCAATTCTAACTCTAACGAGCGGAGAGGAGGTTGGTATTTGTGAGAATGGCTGTCTAAAAGTGTAGGAACCATCTGAGCTCTTTAATTCCTCGCCAGCAGACCACTGTGGATAGACCATCATTGTCAATCTATTGATGGTCCACCACATTCTATCAAAATCTTCGGGGGACGTCGCGACCAGCATAAATGAAAAACTAATTGCCCTCTTAGTTCCCTTGTAGATTTGAACAGGGTCCATTCTTCCATAAGAGTCTATTGAACTCCACTCCGCAGTGTAGCCATCTTGCAAATCCTGTAGAAAGGCATGGAAGTTGAGTATCTCATTTGTCCTCAAGTCCTGAAGATAGAATGGAACATATTCAGATTCCAACCTATCTTCTATTGCAACTACTTCAGAAGGTTCAAGAGCAGAAGATAGAAATTTCTTTTTTTCATATGGATCAAGAGATTTCTTAAGCTTAGCAACTGCAGTTACATCTCCACTTGAATAAGACAAGATTGAATATCTTGTATTAGCAGGTATTAACGCTCCGGAGCCCCCAATTGCTGCTCCTGAATGAGACCAGCTCAGCTCACGGCTGCCTAATCTTGCCTTTGATCGACCGATTCTGTTCTGAGCTTGATCCTTAAAATCGTCATCTGTTCCTCTATTAACTTCATCAGAGGGTTGAATCCTATCGACTTGGTCTTCTGCTTCGTTCTGCTGGGAAAGGACTATTCCAATCCTTGCCATAGTATCTACGAATCTAATGAGCTTGCTGTTCTTCAGGGCCATTATGAAAGCAGCAACAGCCTGCAAGCCTCCCAGGACTCCTCCTCCGCTTTCAGTAGAATCTGCAACAATATCGAGATTTCTCCCGATATTTCTTATCATCACATTGTAGTATCCAGCGCTTCCCAAGAGGTTAAACACAAGACCCGTTCCGCCAAGGCCTGCATCTACACCTGTAAAAGCTAAAATTCCATCTCTGGCCGCTTTGAAGTATGCAGGGAAACCCGCATCGTATGGCTGCATTATTCCAAGAAGATTTGCAAAGAATGTTGATGTCTCATCAATGAAGCCGCTCGTTGCAATTCTTTCAGAACCAAGGATTCCGCTCTCACCAGCTTCGAAATTTGGTCTTCTCAGAGCTTTCGTGATAAGAGAAAAGAGAAGAGAAGTTGCAACAACTATGACCGTCGCTGATGCAAGGAGGAGGGTCGTAAGAGCTATCATAGAGACTGGAAGCGCTCCATCGAATGGAGCAGATGGATTATTCAAGACGCCATAGCTCTTTTGCGTGTATCTTGAGTCGAGATTGTCCGGGGTGTTAGGAAGCTGTTCGGCAGAAAGTGGGCTAAGCTGAAGCCTCTCGGTTGATTGAACTGAGCGCTCTGCTCTCATGTCATCTGTATCAATCTTTGAGACTCCAAAGGAAGCTGGCGAAGTAAGGATGGACTTCGTAGCGTCATCAGTGTTAAAATTAGATGGCCTCTCTATGTTATTTATTGAGACACCCGAGCCCGCCAGAAGAGACCTTATTCCCTCTTCCCTCATTTCGTCAAATATCGATTGATACTCTATTCCATTGACTTTTCTTGAAACTGGCTGTTCGCTTGGATACTGCTCGGTGGTTGATTTTCCAAATGGCAATGGAACAGCAGTGAGCTGGGGCTGAGAATCTTCTCCATTCGCATACTTCTTTGAAGAAGAGAATCTATTTCTTGAGAGGACAATTCCAACTTGCTTCTGGAGCTCGTTTGACAGCGGATTTGGAGACTGGCCCGTGGTGACGACCTCCTTCAAGACTCGATGGACATCGGCTCGAGGCTCATATTCTTGAGGAACAATTTTTTCTGAATCAAAATCTTGGCTCTTACCAAGCTGATTGAGCTCATACTGGCTCTGGACAAATGATTTCTGCTCGTTAGAAGTTGGGTCAGTGATTAGACTCGCCCCTATGTCTTTGACTGGAGGTGAGATGGGAAAAGCATTTGGCTGTGGAGGATTGTATGTGTATTCATCAGGCCCTCCAGTTGCAGCAGTAGCAGCTCCATCCTTCTTGGAGGTCCTCTCAGAGAGATAGTCAGCAAGCGTGGCTTTAGCTATTGGAAGAATATCTCCCGTCTCGGGGTCTATCCTATACAGCTTTGAATTGTAACCCACCTCTACTCCTTCTTACCAGAATACTCTTTGACAACTCTGTCAAGCTCTTCTTTTGTGAAATTGGAATTCCCTATTGCAGAAGAAACATTGAAAATTGCTCTCTCAGCTACTTGAGAGAGGTTCTTGATGTATTTCTCGACTTTCTCTCTTTCCTCTGGAGTTAGAGTCTTGAGAGACCTGGATACTTCTTCCATTTCCATCACTTTACCGTAGATATTGAATGATTCAGACATTGAAATTTCCAAATGAAATTAAGACAATCTTACTCAATCAGGCAACGCCTGTTATCTTATCTCCCCTAAGAATCATATTAGACTTCACTTTTTCGTAGTCTTTTACGAATTCCTCGGCCTTTATTGAGAGATTTAGGTCAATATTCACAACGACTGGCTTTCTTTCAAGATTCAGAACTTCATTCTTGAATGAGAGGTTTTCTCCTAGACGGTCTAGAGTTGCGTCCATCTTTACTGGGTCAAGAGTCGCAAGAGCCTTATTCATCTCAACAATATCTTTTGCCGTCTCTTTTGCAACAGTTCCAAAATTTCCTGAAGATACTTCAGCAAGAGCTGTGTTTATCCCAGAGAACTTATTTCCAATGTCTTCATAGTTTGTGAAGAACGTAGAATCCGAAAATTTTGAATACCAGCTATCGAGAGAATCTATTCCGGCTTGAGCAAGTGATAGGTTTTCTAACAGCTCTTCATCTGATAGGTTCTTTGCAGCTTTCTTGAGCTTTTTAGATTCCTCGCCTACTTGTATTGCCGTTCTTGCTTGACCTGTTAGACTATTATCTTTTGGAAAGAGAGTTGGGAACATTCCGGAATCTGCAGAGGCAATCTTTTGCGGTGGTGTAATTCCCGAATTTGCACTTGCAAAAGCATTTTGATTTATTTTTTTAACCTCTTCAGAGCTCTTAAATGCCTCGATCTTATTCCAATCCTTCCACTTCCTCCAGGCTGCTCCGACCAATGGGATTGATCCCGTAACTGCGTCGCCTAATCCTAGTAAGAAGTTATATAGTCCTGCTCCCATATCATAGAGGCCTTGTTGAACCAATGATGAATCACCTAAAACAAGACCCTTAACCCATGTAAAAGTTCCATCAAAAGCCAACATTATTCCACTCAATATACCTCGTATTCCATCATAAAATGAGATAAACGGATATATGATACCATTCAAAATAACATCGCTCAATTTAATCCCAAATAACTCAAAGCCGCCTGTAAGATTTACGAAAAAATTCTCTATATCTTTCTGAAATGCCTTAAATGTCCCTCCGATGGCATAGAATACGAGGCCGAAGATCGCAGGCCAGCTGGTGACGACAGCAACTATAGAGCTAAACGCAGTAGAAATTGCCCCACCTATGCTAGCAAGAAATCCACCACCGCCGGTGGCTGCTGCAGTGGCTTCCGCTGCCGCGGCGGTTCCTCCTCCGCCTGTAAAGGCCATTTTGATAGCTTGCCATAAAACTTTTGTAAGTATTGATGCAAGCGCCTGTATCACAAAAGGAGATGCGATCCAAGCAAACAAGAGGGCAGAACCCGCTATCATGGTGCCTCGTGTTTCAGGATCAGTAAAAAGCTTCCACATGATAGATGAAAAAAGAGAAACTAAACTTGGTAGAACTTTAAACAAGCCTTGAATAAGAGATCCAAAAATTCTTACTAGTGGATTAGCTTTTTTCTTTGTTTCTGAGCCAACTGCGTCAAATCCAGCTTGCAGATTGCTAGTTAATGCATTAATTGCTTTAACCATTTCATCTGCAATCATAGGAATCAGAGCTTCAATTCCATTGGCTATGGAATTTAAGAAAGTATTGTATTGATCATTGAATTCTGTTAAAGATGCACCTGCGATAGAACCCTGTCCTGTCAAGAAGTTAAACAGCTCAGTAATTTTTTGTTTAGCCCCCGCCGCGGTGGAGAAAGCTTCAAAGAATCCTTTTACGCTACTTTCGCCCTTTTCAGAAGCCTCAGTTATTTGTCTTACGAATGTTCCAATTGCTTTAATCATTCCTTCAAAGCCGGGGAAGGCCACAGCAAAAGCCTCACCAACTTTTATTCCGAACTTATAGACCGAACGAAGCGCAGTGGCCATATCATGCAGGGCTTCCCTAAATACTTTGCTTCGTGAAATTCCTCTCATAAATCCGTTTAGGAACTGTGTGAGGAAGCTGCCTGAGTGCTGAATAGACTCTATGAACCTCTCAATATTCTCAGAGAGTCCCTGCATAATCTCAGCCTGAGACTTTTGCTTCTTATTGGAGTCTTCAGCCTGCTTCTGGACTTGATCATATGACAAGCCCATATTTTTTGTGGAAAGTGCAAGGGCAACCGTATTCTCATCAAGGCCTGATGTCTCTGCAAGAAGAGCGCGCTCTTGGCGGCTCATATTTTCTATCGATTTTCCAGTTGCCGCAAAAGACTTCCTAAGCATGTCCAGCCTCTTGGCTGGATCTTGCTCTTTCATCATGCTCAGAGCGTCGACATTCATTCCGAATGCTTGGGCGAGCCTGGATGCTCCCTCAGCAGTGGATTCAAAGTCATCAAATTTCGATATCAGGCCTTCAAGCTCTTTTATCTCGAGGCCTAGTTTCCTAGTAAAGACTGCAGATGTTGCCATCTGTGTCTTTGTCATAGAGCCAAACTTGCCCATATTTTGGGTCATGTAGCCGAGATCTCTTCCAAGCTCCTTAGAAGAGATTCCAAACTTATCACCCATCTGGAGGGCTAGATTTCCAGTCTCCTTT
>Ga0214921_10009590_pt1 | contig 12207 bp, 10 predicted proteins | sample LL1505_MetaG_FD_177992 | JGI IMG/M metagenome (GOLD analysis project Ga0214921, IMG submission 177992) | Freshwater microbial communities from Lake Lanier, Atlanta, Georgia, United States - LL-1505 | ecosystem: Environmental > Aquatic > Freshwater > Lake | place: USA: Georgia | collected... | reverse complement strand
CAGGGAGATCTTGGCGACGGGCTTCTCCCCGGTGCCGGATTCGACATGGAGGCTTTCCAAAGTATAGGTTTCACGGGCGATCTGAATCTGGGCTCCCACTAGGGAAACCAAGTCATCGTCATAAACAAACTTCTTCCGGTCGCCGATCTCCTTGAAACGGATGAAAACAGCCTGTAGTTCGTTGGGTTTGAGCAAATAACCGAGATGCTTCAGGCGCGAGGCTACCGCAGCCCGGCCGCTATGTTTGGTCAGAGGAAGTTCGGTTTTTCCCCAACCGACCTCCTCGGGGTCCATGATCTCGTAGGTCTCCCGTTTCTTTAGAATCCCGTCCTGGTGGATACCGGAACTATGGGCAAAGGCATTCAGCCCGACGATGGCCTTGTTCCGGGGAACAGGAAAGCTGCAGGCGGCGGACACGAGGCGGGAAGAACGCACGATCTCCCGGGTTCGTATACCGGTGGTCAGGTTGGAGAAAAGATCTTGGCGTGTGCGAAGAGCCATCACGACCTCTTCCAGTGCGGCGTTTCCGGCGCGTTCCCCGATTCCGTTCAAGGTGCACTCGATCTGGCGGGCGCCGGATTGGACTCCGGATAGCGAGTTGGCCACGGCCAGGCCAAGGTCGTTGTGGCAATGGGTGCTGAAAACGACGTTCTCCGATCCATGGGCACGGGCGAGAACTTCGGCAAACATCCGACCGTACTCGTCCGGGGTGGCGTAGCCAGTGGTGTCGGGGAGGTTGATCGTGGTTGCACCGGCCCCGATGGCCGTCTCCACCACCTCCACGAGAAAATCGATCTCCGTGCGGGAGGCATCCTCCGGAGAAAATTCCACATTGGAGGTGAACCGGCAGGCTCGGCGGACTCCGTCCGCGGCCAAACGTAGAATTTCATCCCGGGCCTTCCCGAGTTTGAACTCACGATGAATTTTGCTGGTGCCAAGAAAGACATGGATGCGGCCCTTCTTCCCGGCGGGTTTCACCGCCGCACCGGCAGCGTCGATATCAGCAGGCACACAGCGGGCCAAGCCACAGATGACAGGACCGCGGACCGTTCGGGCGATCTCCTTCACAGAATCGAAATCACCCTGACTAGCGATGGGGAAGCCCGCCTCGATGATATCCACCCCCAATCGGGCCAGTTGCCTGGCGACCTCGAGTTTCTGGCGCGGGGTCATGGCCGCGCCGGGGCACTGCTCTCCGTCCCGGAGAGTCGTGTCAAAAATCAGAATGCGGTCGCTGGGCATGGATTGAGCCTAGCCTGAAAAGGCGAAAGTTGCACCTCCCTCGGGGAGGTCGACCACCTTACTCTTTAGTATGCGGCTTGGGCGCCCTTGAGGTTCCGTCGGCGGATCCAGGGCATTAAGCCACGGAGGCGAGCACCCGTTTGCTCGATGGGGTGTTTTTCGCCCTGTTTGAGCAGCTTGTGATAGCGCTTCATGCCGGTGCGGCTTTCCTTGACCCATTCTCGGGCAAACTTCCCGTTGCGGATCTCCTGCAGGACGGACTGCATGGCCTTCTTCGTTCGGCCATCTACCACTCGGGGGCCGCGTGTGACGTCCCCGTATTTGGCGGTTTCCGAGATAGAGAAGCGCATGCCGGCGATTCCGGATTCATTGATCAGGTCCACGATCAGTTTCAGTTCGTGCAGAACCTCGAAGTAGGCGACTTCCGGTTGATACCCGGCCTTCACGAGGACCTCAAAGCCCGCCTGAATGAGCGCGGAGGTTCCCCCACAAAGCACAGCTTGTTCGCCGAAGAGATCGGTCTCGGTTTCTTCCTTGAAGGTCGTCTGGAGCAGGCCCGCGCGGGTGGCGCCGATTCCACGGGCCCAGGCCATGGCGATGCCACGTGCCTGTCCAGAGGGATTTTGTTGGACAGCAAACAAGGCCGGAACGCCCCGTCCTTCTTGGTACTGTCGCCGAACGATGTGCCCCGGGCCTTTGGGGGCGACCAAGATCACATCGACATTCTTCGGCGGGCGGACGGTTTTGTAGTGGATGGCGAATCCGTGGCTGAAAAGCAGGCATTGTCCCTTGCGCAGGTTGGGGGCGATGTCTTTTTCGTAGACGGAGGGAATTTTTAGATCTGGCACGGCCACGAAGATCACGTCGGCACCCCGGACGGCCTCGGCGGTGGGAAGAACCTTAAATCCGTGCTTTTTGGCGACGGGGATCGACTTGCTGCCCTTGTAGAGTCCGATGGTCACCCGGATTCCGCTGTTCTTGAGATTGAGAGCGTGGGCGTGGCCTTGAGATCCAAAGCCGATCACGGCGACTTTACGTCGGCGCAGAGGGTTGAGACTGGCGTCTTTGTCGTGATAGATACGGGCGGGCATATGGGTATTCTCCGGTTAGGGGTGGTGGTTAATAGGGAAAAAGCTTATTTGCGGGGCAGGGCGATCCGGCCGGTTCGGCTCAGTTCCAGAATACCGAAGGGTTTCATGAGTTGGAGGAACTTGTCGATTTTGCTCTCATCACCGGTCACTTCGATGGAGAGACTGGCGGACTGCACGTCCACGATTTTGGCGCGGAAGATATCGCAGATTTGCATGACCTCGGGTCGGGTGGCCGAGGAAGCCTTGACCTTGAGCAGGATCAGTTCGCGGTCGATAACGTCGCCGTCCTTGAAGTCATGGACTTCGAGGACATCGACGAGTTTATTCAGCTGTTTGACAACCTGTTCGAGAACCTGATCGTTGCCCACGACCACGATGGTCATCCGGGAAATCTTGTCGTTCTGTGTGGGGCCGACGTTGAGGGTGTCGATGTTGAATCCCCGGCCGCTGAAGAGGCCGGCGATCCGGGTGAGGACCCCGAATCGGTTCTGAACAACAACGGAAATGGTATGTCTCATAAGGGAAACTGTTGAACAAGAAAGAGTAGCGGAAACCCGGAGGAGGGGTCAAACCGAAAGGCCGGATTTGCCAAGCAGGCCGCGCAAGCGGGCCAATTCATGGGACTGTTGGTCGATCTGTTGGACGGCGTTGGACAGATCTGTTTCCAGCTGTTTGATTCTAAGGCGTAGCGCGGAATCAAAGGCAGGGCTTTCATCGGAAGACCCTGTCGGCTTGGGCGCTTCCTCCAGTTTGATGGTCCGACTCTTCAGCCGGGTGGCGCGGCGCCGGTTAATCTCCTCCAGAAACTCCGTGACGGTGTAGGTCTCCTTGGTACGGGAATGAGTGACCAACTCGGAGCCACCCAACTGACCGCTTTGTAAAAACTCCGCGATGGTTCCGGCCGTGGTGGGGCCGTATCGAGGGCCGTCGAGTGGTTCAACCCACCAAATCATCTCCAACGCCCCAACTTCGGGGGCTTTCACCCAGGGCCCTTCGTCTACCTGAATTAAATCCTCCGGAGCAATGAGGGACTGGTTTCCCAAAGCCTTGAGATGATCCAGATCCATCGGGCCCAAAATCCGACCCGTTTGTTGCTTCTGCAAACGGTAGAGGGATGCGGGGGTGGTCATCGAAAATTAGTTGGCGGGAATGACGAGTTTCTGTCCGACCTTGAGGGGAGTATCTTTGCCCAGCTGGTTGGCTTTCCGGACGGAGTCGACGGTCAGTTTGAGTTTATGCTCTTCGTTATAGGCCTGAACAATCGAGCTGAGGGTATCGCCTTTGGCCACGACGTGTTCGTAACCCTCGGAGGCCTTGGGGGAGGCGGCCGCTGGAGTCTTTTCCTTGGCCTTCTCCTTTTCTTTTCGTTCCGCCAGCATTTTGGAGACTTCATCCAAAAGTGCAGAACGATCCTGTGAGGCTTTGGCTGAGGCATTGGCCAGACTTTCCTTAAGGGACTGTGACTGTTGTTTGATTTCCTGCAACAACTGCTCGAGGGAGGAGACCCGGCTTTGGATTTTTTCAAATTCCTGATCCATCCGCTCCACCTGATCGGCGGCCTTAAGGATTTTGCGTCGCTCCATCTCCGCGTCCTCGGCGGCCGCCGGATTTCCGGATTGGGCGCAAAGAGGGGAGATCAGTACCAGCCAGAGCGGAAGCAAAAGACGGGCAAGGGGAGTTCTTGGCACGTGACGATTATCGCCCCTAGGAAATCTACCCGACAAGCTTTTCAAACTCTTTTTCGGAAATAACTCGAACTCCGAGAGAGCGGGCTTTCTCCATCTTGGAACCGGCCTCTTCGCCGGCCAAAACAAAATCCGTCTTGGCGCTGACGGATCCGGCTACCGAGCCGCCTTGAGACTGGATCCGGCGGATAAATTCTTCCCGCGGTTGGCTGAGGGTTCCTGTGATAACGAATTTTTTGCCTGAAAAGACACCTCCCCGGACCTCCAACTCCCCGGGGAGAGCATGAAAATTGAGACCAGCCTTTTTCAAGGCCTCAAGAAGGCGCCGCGTGGAGGCTTCTTCAAAAAACGCGACAATCTCTTCCGCCACCTTTTCCCCCACGTCCTTCACTTGGACCAAGTCGGTGACGCTCGCCTTGGAAAGAGCTTCTAGGGAATGAAAGTGGCGGGCGAGAGCTTCCGACAAGACGGCCCCAACCTGGGGGATGCCAAGGGCGAATATCAGTCGGCCCAAGGGACGTTTCTTGCTGGCTGCGATACCCTCCACGAGATTGGCGGCGGACTTCTCTCCCATTCGCTCCAGCTTCTCCAGTTCCTCCTGGGTTAGGTCGTAGATCTGTTCGAGGTGTTGCACCAATCCTGCATCGATGAGCTGCCCCACCATGGCCTCTCCCATGCCCTCCATATCCATAGCGCCGCGGTGGGCAAAATGTTGTAGCCGGCGTTTGAGTTGTCCGATGCAATCGCGCGAACAGCACCGGAGAAAAACTTCCTCTTTGATGAGGGAGCCCTGGCAAACAGGGCAATGGGTAGGAATCGGAATGGGCCGTGAGTTTTTTGGCCGCTTCTTAAGATTTACGGAAATCACCGCCGGAATGATTTCTCCCGCTTTTTCCACGGTGACCCAGTCGCCCACCCGGATGTCCTTGCGGGCGATTTCCTCGAAGTTATGCAGGGTGGCTCGAGAGACCGTGGTGCCGCTGAGCTGCACCGGCTCCAGCTCCGCCACGGGTGTGATAACTCCTGTTCGGCCGACCTGAAACGTGATGTCGTGCAATCGGGTCTCGGCCTGTTCGGGGGCATATTTGTAGGCAATCGCCCATCGCGGGGCTTTATCGGTGGATCCAAGAATCTTTTGCTGGTCGAATCGGTTGACCTTGATGACGGCGCCGTCAGTGGCAAAGGGAAACTTGGTGCGGGCCTGATCGAGTTCGCGGACCGCCTGCAAAACTTCGCGAGATCCTTGGACATGACGAAACCAGCTGTGGCCAGGCAGGCCCCAAGCCAAGATCTGCTGGTGAAGGTCGATCTGGTTGGTCAATTTTGAGCCGAAGGTTTCTCCGAGTCCGTAAAAAACCACTGCCAACGGGCGTTGGGCTACTTCCCGGGAATCAAGGAGCTTGAGGGTTCCTGCAGCCGCATTGCGGGGATTCGCGAAGAGGGCATCGCCTTGCTTTTCCCTAGCACGGTTCATGGAGTCGAAGGCGGCTTGTGGAAGATAGACTTCTCCGCGGAATTCGATCACCGCCGGCAACCCCGGGACGGAGAGGGGGAGGGTCCGGATAGTTTTGAGGTTCTCTGTGATGTCGTCGCCCTTTTCCCCGTCGCCCCGGGTCAGACCTTGGACTAGGCGGCCTTTTTCAAACCGGACACTGACAGCTACTCCGTCAACTTTGGGTTCGATGGCATATTCAGCACTCTGGCCGTGCAGATTTTTCTCCACCCGAGCGAGAAACTCTTCCATCTCCTGCTCGCTGTAGGTGTTGTTGAGGCTTTGCATCGGGACGGCGTGGGCGACCGTCCGGAAAGAGTCGAGGGGAGTGCCTCCCACTTTGCGAGTGGGGGAATTTTCATGAATCAGTTCGGGATGGGATTTCTCCAGATCCAGCAACTCCCGGTACAATCGATCGTAGGCGGAATCGGAAATTTCAGGTTGGGCCTCGACGTAGTAAAGTCGGTCATGTCGACGAACTTCGTCGAGGAGGCGGGCATAGCGCTGGGCGGCGGACAAGCTCACTGGCGGCGTCGGCGCAGAAAGATGCCCAGAGAGATGCCTAGGACATCGGCGATCCAGTCGCGCAAGGAGACATCGCGGCCCGGGGAAAGACGTTGGGATTGTTCATCTAGGGCGCCCAAGGCGGATCCCGCCATACCGATGGCGGCCGAGGGGTAAGGAAGGGTGGCCAGCACGAAGCCAAAACCTGTGTAGACGGCCAGATGCATGACCTTGTCGTTAGGTAGGGGAATGACGGAGTTTACTTTTTTGATCCGGCTTGCGGGCAGGGCGGAAATACTCAGGATGGCGACATAGTACAGGGCGGGCGGGAGAAAGTTTTTCCATCGCAGAGAACTCATCGGAAGGGCATTTTGAACGGAGAGTGAAGCAGGGCAACGTGAAAGAAGAGGGCCCCATTCTCGGCATCGAGGGGGGGGGTACAAAGACCACCTGGGTTTTGCTTGGAGAGGGCGGGAAGGTTGTCGCGCAGGGCCATGCGGGTCCCGGAAACGTCATGTTGGTGGGGGCCGAAGGGCTCAAAAAGATTTTTCGCCAGATTTCCCTCGCCCTTCCCGTACGGCCTGGGGCCATCGGGGGTGGTTTCGCCGGCGCGCGGGGGGCGACGGAATTTTCCCTCATTCGTTCTGCCGTTCGATCCGTTTGGCCAAAGGTCACAAAGGTGGTGGTGGGTCAGGATGTGGACTCTGCCTTGGCGGCGGCTTGGGGCACGGGAGACGGGTTTTTGGTCATTTCCGGCACGGGCAGCAATGTCGTGGGGCGAAAAAAGGGTTGTAAGACCAGTGCGGGAGGGCATGGGCACCTATTGGGGGATGGGGGAAGCGGGTACGACTTGGCCCGGCGCGCTTTGGCCGAGGTTTTTGAAATCCGCGATCGGGAAGGGAAGGCGCCCGCTTTGGCGGCGGCCTTGATGGCGCATGCCGGCGCGGCGGATCTGGATCGTCTGTTGCGGGAGGTCTACCGGCAAAAAGGAAAAGAGTGGGTGGCGGGATTTGCGCCGGTCGTTCTGCGGGCTGCAGGCCGGGGAGATCGGGTGGCTAAAAAAGTGGTACACGATGCCGTGGATTCCTTGATGGAATCCGTTTGTGGGTTGGCTCGGCGGCTGAAGGTCCGTCGGCCCCAACTCGCCTTGACGGGGGGGCTTTTCGAAAATCAGGTATATCGTTCCGCATTTCAATCAGCACTTCGTCGGAGGTGTCCGGATGCGACTTCGATGATTTTGCGCATTCCGGGTTCGGTGGGTGCGGCGCGCATGGCTGGATCTGCCGTATCAGCCGTGGGACATAAAAAAGGTTCGATAGAAAAACTGCTGCCGGTGGATGTCCTGCCCACCGAGCAATCCAACTCCCGGTCGCGGGGGTTGCACAAAAAATCCGTGGATCAGTTGGTGCGGCTTTTTGTCAGCGAAGAGGCCTTTACAGTGCGGGCACTGGCTATGGCGAGGAAGGAGATTCAACAAGCGGCTGGAATTGTCTCCCGGGCTTTGCAAAAGGGAGGACGGCTTTTTTATGTCGGTGCAGGAACCAGCGGACGTTTGGGGGTATTGGATGCCAGCGAAATGCCTCCTACCTTTCATGCTCCGCCGGAACAGGTGCAGGCAATTTTGGCGGGAGGTCCAGAGGCGATTTTTCGTGCCCAGGAGGGAGCCGAGGACGATGCCGCTGCGGGTGGGCGGGCTGTCCGGGAGAGAAGAATCGGGAAAAAAGATGTTTTGGTCGGTTTGACCGCCAGTGGCCGAACGCCGTTTGTTCACGGAGCGCTACACGCGGGAGCCAAGAGCGGAGCTGCCACCGTATTGGTCACGGCTCATCCCAAGTGGAGGTCAGAGCGGGGTGGGATTCGACCGGATGCCGTTGTTTGTTTGGATGTCGGGCCGGAATTGATCGCCGGCTCCAGCCGGTTGAAGGCCGGAACGGTGACCAAGATGGTCTGTAACATTCTCAGCTCGGTGGCGATGATTCGGCTCGGCCGCGTTTATGACAACCTGATGGTTCATGTAGTGCCCTCTAATGAAAAACTGAAGGCCCGGGCTATTCGACTCATCCGCATGTTGACGAAGGTGAGCGTGGAGGAGGCGAACCGGGCTTTGCAAACTGCAGAGGGGAAGGTGACCTTGGCGGTGGAAAGATTAAAAAAGGTTTCCCGCTTGCCGAAGAGAGGATGAGGAGCACTCTCCCCTGCATGAATCGCCTGCTATGGGTTTTGGCCTTGATGGGATGGACTTCGGCTCGGATTTGGGGAGCGGAGGCGGATTTGGCTGGGTTGTGGAAAAACACGGCCATCGGCATTGGTCAGTCGGCGATCATTATATCTCAGGAAGGCGCCTTCCTTCATGTGGCTGGATACGGGGTTTGGGCCGGAGGGGGGACGGGAGTTTGGCATGGCAAGGGAACCATCGAAGGAGCACGGGTGAAGCTTCCTTTGACCTACACCAAACTGCCAAAGCCGGATTTTGATCCCAAGGTCGAGTTGGAGCTGGAGATTTCTTCCGATGCCAAAACCCTTTCGGGAACCTGGAAGAACGGGTTGGGCCGCAAAGGGCCAGTGAAGTTTGTCAAAGTGGGTGCGGAATCGCCTCCCAAGATCTCAACGCCGGCGGAGGCGCCTAAGGCCGAAGGACCGAGTGATGATGGGGACAAAAAAGGGGAGGCTGCCCAGCCCTAAACGCCGTGCACCCGACCCCAGTGGACGTCTAACTGGCGGCTGAGACATAGCTTTAGGGCGCGAAGAAGACACGAGGCTTCCAATTTCTGGCCACGGGCGATGATGCTCGCGAGAGGTTCGTCGGGCCGAAGTCGAAGGGCGTCCTGGCAAAGAATAGGCCCTTGATCGAGGTCAGGAGTGACGAAATGTGCGGTCACGCCGACAATCTTCACTCCCTTGTCGTAGGCTTGGCGGTAGGCGGAGGCGCCTGGAAATGCGGGAAGCAGGGAGGGATGGATGTTGAGAATCCGGTTTTTCCATTGCCAAACGAAGTCCGGTGAGAGGATCTTCATGAAACGGGCCAGGACCACCAGATCGACACCAGCCTTTTCCAGATGTTCTTGAAGGATGAGTTCCGCTTTTTGTCGATCGCGGTAATCGATCAGGCGGAAGGGCAGGCCATGGCGGCGGGCGATCTTACCCAGTTGGGGATGATTTCCGGCCACCAGCACCGGGTCGGCGGCCAACCGACGCGCCTTCCAATCCTTGAGGATGGCTTCTAGGGCATGAGTCTCCTTGGAAACAAGAATCGCCAGACGGCGCCGGCTTCGTGTGGCATCTGCCAAACGGAGCGTCAGCCTCATCCGGAGGTGGCGTGCCAGGGCCGCGAGATCGGAGCGGATCCGGCGCTCCTCCAGTTTGCTGCCCGGCCAGGAGGCCAACAGGGTCATACGGAATTTGCCTCGGGCGACCTGTTCTTCGAGCGATTCGATATTGGCGCCCATGCGGAAAAGTTGTTGCGTCACTGCGGCAATGGCACCGGTCCGATCCGGGCCGACCAAGCTGATTGTGACAAAAGAGCGGGCGGCCATCTTTAGTCTTCCCGGTAGGTGCATGAAGCACGGGGAGTTTCGTGCAGGGTGATTTCCGATAGCCCGGGCAAAAGAGGGCTTAACTTTTTCCAGAACCATTGGCACATGACCTCGAGGGTGGGATTTTCGAGTCCGGGGGTTTCGTTCAGGCAGGAGTGGTCCAGCTTGACCAGAATGGGACGGACCGCCTCGGCGATTTTGGCGTGGTCGTAGACAAGGCCGGATTTCGGGTCGATGGGTCCGGTGACGCAGACTTCGAGGCCGAAGCTATGCCCGTGCATCTGTCGGCACTTATGCCCTTCCGGAAAAGAGGGCAGATGCTGGGCAGCTTCGAAATCAAATTTGCGACGCAGCGTGATCGGCATGAGAACCATAACTAGCGATTCAAGAGGTGTAGTTCAATGGATCGTTCTTTCACGGTTGGTTGAGGATAACCGCCCCTACGGTGATCATTGGCTCAATTTTCCGCTTGGTAGGGCCCGTTGTCCCAATGGACCGTGTTGAGTATCCAGACGTGAAGGTTCGAATCTTCACCCATCCACTACCGAGGCTTGTCCGATTTGGGAGAAAACCAGGAGTTCAAAACTTTTTCGAGATATCCACCCCAAATCGCCAAGCTAGCCGCAAGCAGTAGCAGGGAGGGCACGGCAACCCAAGAGGACTTTTCCTTCAGGAAAGAAGCAAAGTGAATGGCGTAGGGCTGATGCACGAGATAGATCCCATAGGAAAAAGATCCCGCCAAAGCGAGGGCTTGGCCCAGGTATGGGACCTTTGCCCAAAATCCGGATGCCCCGGCAACCACCAGAAAGCAGGCGGTTCCAGTGAGAAAATCAACCGCAACGTATCCGTGCGGAATTTGGTAAACCGCCAGTGCAATTGGATAAAGCAGGAGACCCGCGAGAAATCCGCGGCCGCGCAGGAGCCAGTCCTCAAACGCATCAGGATTTCGGGCGTACCAGGCACCCAATACTATGCCGAGGGCGAATTCCGGCAGGCGGCTCAGTCCAAATCCCCCTAGAACCCACTGGCCACTCGAGGGGTGAAGGTAGAGAAGATAAACACGCGCAAAAAATCCAATGGCTATGGCTGCCGCCAAAAAGGCGATGGGCCCCAGCTTTCGCAATCCTGCCATCAGGATAGGGAAGAGAGCGAAAAGTTGAATGATGAGGCAGAAGTACCACCAGGCGGCGTTCAGATAGAAAAAGTTGTAGTCGATCCAGAGAAAGCGCAGGCCGCTGAGGCTGACGGCGAAACGCCAGTCCACCGGTTCAAGCCGCGCCTCGAAGGGACTGATGAGATAAATGAGGTGGGCAAACCAGTACATAGGGTAAAGGCGGATGAGTCGGTGAAGGATCCAAGAACCCCAGGCTACCCCTCCCGGCTTCGCCGCCGCCCGGACGGCGGATTGGGCGAGGACAAAGCCGCTGGCGACGAGGAAGAGTCCGACAGCATGGAATCCGAGCATCGATACACCGAGAAAAACCGAACGGCCCATGGAGTAGAGAAAGGGAGGTAGCCCGGTCCACGTTTCGGGTCGGATCACGCCAGTGATGAAATCAGAGCCGATTGGGGAGGGCGGTTTGATCCAGCAGGTAAACGAATGAAAATAGACGACCCAAAGAATCGCCCAGCCTTTAGTTACATCCAGCCACGCCATTCTGCCTTTGGCCATGGGGTAAGGTAGGAGGGCGAAGGGGTTAGGCCAATTCGGAACGTAAAAGATCGAGCAACTCCCGCATACGGGCCTGATGTCGGGGCTCCGAGACTTGTCCGATCAGACAACAAGCGACCACCAAATCGGCTGACGGGTCTGCAAAACCGATCGAGGAACGGGAGCCTCCATGCCCAAAAGCCTGCTCGGAGGAGGTGGTGCCGAAACCATAGGGGACCGTGGAGGCACCGTAGCAGTTACTGTCGAGAATCACTCCCAGTCCGAAATCAACGGGGTGTAGAAAGGTCAGATCCTTCAGGCCTTTCCGCCAACGGTGAAGAAACTTTTCCATGGATTCAGGTTGCAGAATTCTTTTTCCAGTCTCGGGATTTACGCTGCCTGCCATCAGGGTTCGATAAAAGCGGGCAAGGGCCTGCGAGGAACCGGATAAGTTTCCCAGTTCCGGCATGATCGGTGCTCGCTCCCATCGGTTATTCGTCCACTCCTCCATCGCGACTTCTGCATCGCGGTTTTTCTGATTGAAAAACATTTGGCCGGATCCGGCGGGTTCCAGAATGGATTCGTGGAGATAGTCCTGCCACGAACGTCCGGAGTGGTGGCTCAGCCATTGTCCCAAAAGCCACCATCCTCCTCGAGGATCGTACGCCGGTTGTCCGGGCAGAAGCTGACCATCCGAAGGCTTGGCTTGAGCTAAGGTCCGGAAAATAGCGTTCTCCTCGGCGAGAAGATCCAGCTGGGCGAATCGCAGACCGGTCTGGTGAGTGAGGATCTCAAACAACCTGAGATTGCCGAAGAACGACCCCTGAAGTTGGGGAAAGGTTTTTTCAAGGGCCAGATTCCACAGTTCGGGCTTTTTCTCCAGGAGTTTTAGCACGCCGACCGAGATGACGGGCTTGCCGGCGGAGTACCAGCAGACGGATGCGTCTAGGCGGGAAACTTTTCCCCCAAAGAGCGTGAAGGGTTGTCCGCGGTGGAATCCGGAAAGGGT
>Ga0214921_10009589_pt1 | contig 12208 bp, 7 predicted proteins | sample LL1505_MetaG_FD_177992 | JGI IMG/M metagenome (GOLD analysis project Ga0214921, IMG submission 177992) | Freshwater microbial communities from Lake Lanier, Atlanta, Georgia, United States - LL-1505 | ecosystem: Environmental > Aquatic > Freshwater > Lake | place: USA: Georgia | collected 2015-05-28 | reverse complement strand
TCTATATCCCACGGCTAATTATTTACTACAGCGATGTGAAGGTTGCTTAATAAGGATCAAACGCGGCGTAGATCTTTTGAATGGTACTAATGAAAGGTCTAAAAAAGCAAAACAAGCTTTTGTTTTAGCGAATAAAGCCATGCTAATTTCTCAGCTGAGAGCTGATACTGGGATTCGCGAGCCAGCCCCTGGTGGTAAATCTTGGAGCCCTGAATTTAAAGCTCTTGATTTACTTACCCCAAATGACAAACGAGGATTTTGGCGCCCATTTCAGATTGCATTTCTATTGCTTTCGCTGGAGGGAATAGTTAATCCCGATTCGGATGATAGGGATATTGTCGATTTGATCTGGTTTCCAACTGGTGGCGGAAAAACAGAGGCCTACTTAGGTTTAACTGCGTTCACTATCTTTTTTAATCACTTGTCTGGAAATAAAGCTGGTGGTGTAGATGTATTAATGAGATACACATTGCGTTTGTTGACTGCCCAGCAGTTTCAGCGAGCATCACTTTTATTTTGTTCTATGGAGTATTTGCGAAGGCAAGATCCGCGAATCCTTGGCGATAAACCATACAGCATAGGTTTATGGGTTGGAGGTGATACCGCCCCAAACAAGCGGACAGATGCCTTAACTAAATTGAAAGCCTTACAAGGAGACTCCAGTGAAGAGAATCCTTTTATTCTCTTAAAATGCCCATGGTGTAACGCAAAATTTGGACCCACGCACGGTAAAGATCATTCGTTAATTCATGGCTATAAAAAAGCTAGATTGTCACCAACGTGCCCCGAGACTGTTATCTTTAGATGTAGTGATCCTGAATGTGACTTCAGCTCTAAGCCTGCCCAAAAAAATTCAGATTTACCGATAGTTGTTATTGATGAAGATATTTTTGATAATCCTCCGAATCTTTTAATTGGAACAGTCGACAAATTTGCAACATTAGCGTGGAAACCTGAAATTAGATCAATTTTTGGAATTGACAAAGATGGAAATCAAGATGGAAACCCACCGTCTTTAATTATCCAAGATGAGCTGCATTTAATATCTGGACCGCTTGGTTCAATGGTCGGGTTATACGAAACCTTAATTGAAAAATTATGCGAGGATGGTCGAAAATATATCAAGCCAAAAATCGTTGCCTCTACAGCAACAATTAGTCGAGCAAATGACCAAGTCAAAAATCTTTATGCAAGAAAGAATGTTAGCTTATTTCCTCCTTCTGGCCTAAATGTGGGTGATTCGTTTTTTTCAAGGGAAGCACGGGACGAGGCTGGTGAATTAATGCCGGGAAGAAGATATATAGGCATTCTGGCGCCCGGCCATGGTTCACTTCAGACTACCGAGGCTAGAGCATTTGCAACACTTCTTCAATTTGCTGGTGCAATGAAAAAGGATGCTGTAGAAAAAGATCCGTGGTGGACTTTATTGTGTTATTTCAACTCAATTAGAGAGCTTGGTAGCGCAGCTACTCTTTTTGTATCGGATGCTAGAGATTATCTAAGAGTAATAATAGATAGACATGGAATTCCATATGAAAATATTCGAAAACTGTTTAATGTTACAGAACTTACTAGTAGGATAAGGGGTGATCAAGTTCCTCAAGAGCTTGAGAAATTAAATAAATCACTTTCTGCCGATCCTGAGAATCCTAATTTTGATATTGTTGATGCTTGCTTGGCGTCAAATATTATTGAAGTAGGCGTTGACATTCCAAGACTATCTCTAATGGCTATAGTTGGACAACCTAAAACTACATCCCAATATATTCAGGTCTCAAGTCGTGTTGGGCGTGATAATGAAAAGCCTGGTCTTGTATGTGTACTTTACGGACAAAGCAAGCCAAGAGATCGAAGTCACTATGAGCGATTTAGAAGTTACCACCAAGCATTGTATGCTCAAGTTGAGCCTACTAGTGTTACTCCTTTTAGTGCGCCAGCTGTTGATCGAGCGCTCCATGGAATAATTGTTGCCGCCGTTAGACAACTCGGTAAGGTTGATAAAGAGGGGGATCATCCTTCGCCTTTTCCGCTTGACGAGGGTGGTAAATTAAAAGACCTCATTGAATCAATGATTCTAGATAGGATCAACGAAGTCGCGCCCGAAGAACGTGCAAACGTCATTGAAAAAATGAATCAGCGCTTACGAGAGTGGAGGATTTGGGATCCTGCTGAGTATGGTGGGTTTGGTGCACCCCCAGCTAATGCACCGCTCATGCATCCTGCCGGCTCAGTTGAGCTCCCTGATTGGACAAATAGAAGCTGGCCCACACTCTCTTCCTTAAGAAACGTAGACGCAAGCTGTGAGGCGGTAATAACAGGATTTTTTAACGAAGTAGACAATCATGAATAAGCCAGTTAGAAGGTCGCAAGCTATTTCACCCTTTGGCATTGGCGCCATGGTCGATTTTCCAGGGCCAATATCTCTTATTCATGCTGGATTAGATGCGTGGCCTTTTGATTCTCAAAATCCAGATCACAGAGAGTTTATGGAGGAGGAGACTAGGCTAGCAAAGCGCCTAGGGGTTGATTTTTTTGTACAGCCCCCAGACTTTAGAAGGAATGAGTATCGAAATGTTGATAGAAGTTCAGAATCAACAAGATTAAATCTTAATTTAAAGCTACCATTTTTACGTTTTCCTCTATGGCATGTATGCCCAAGGTGTGGAAAAATGTTTGTATCAAAATATCACCATCAATCCGCCCCAAAATGTATTGGACCAATTGGGACTGGTCGAGATATTGGAAAGACACATCCTGAACGCATTACAGTTCAGGTTCGATTTGTAGCAGCTTGCAAGCATGGACATCTTCAAGATTTTCCTTGGTTAGAGTGGGTTTTTAAAACCAATAGCCCAGACTGGGATATAAATGATCCAAAATGCTGGTTGAGAATGACTTCTAAAGGGAGCGCCTCTCTTGCTGGTGTTGAAATTTCAGCGGAGCGTCTTGTTGGAGAGGGCAAAATCGAAGTAGTTGAAAAAAGATCTTTAGCTGGTGCATTTGAAGGGGATCCTGCAAGTAATGGCCCCTCTGCGTTTACAAAAATGAAATTATTTTGCTCCGGTCATAACCCAGTATTGGCAATTGGAGACACCTCTTCAAAAGATAAGCTAGTCTGTGGTGAAAATTTATATCCGCTACTTCGTGGAGCATCGAATTTATATTTTCCTAATGTAGTAAGTTCAATCTACATACCCGATGTTGATGATAAAAATCTGACTGAAGCAATGTTAGCTCTTTTAGAGGATAGAGATATGAAAGGGTCATTGGTAGATGCAGCATTGCAATCTGATGACGGGTTAGTTGGAGAGCGTGCCGCAAAGAATTTGATTAAAAAGTGGCATCCAGAGTTGGAAAGTGAGATCAATCCATCGGAGCTTGCTAAAGCTGCAAACCTTCATGTCATCAAAAGAATCATCTTAGATAATAAAAAAATATCAAGATATTTAATAGAAAAAGTAAATATTTCTCAAAAGCAAATTCTTACAGCTGATATATTAGAGAAAGCAATAAGTAACGCGGGTTTAGACTGGGCAATAGATGTTAACTATTTGTTACCACTAATTTCTCAAGACCTGTTTGAGGGTGGGCCAAAAGGCGACACTGGGTCTGAAATTGGCGATGAACCGAATATTGATACAGAGTATAGACATCAAGAGTATGAAATTTTTTGTAGGGATATTAATGAGGGCTACCCAAAAACAAATCTACTTATTAAAAGCTCTCCAATATCCAATTACTCATCGCAGGTGGGAAATTATTTTCAAAGAATTTCCTTGTTAGAGAAGTTAAGAGAAACTAGGGCATTCGTTGGCTTCTCTAGAATTTTTCCTGAGAGTGATTTATCTGTCGATGAGCAAAGAAAGTTAATTAGCTCAAAAAAACTCGATTGGCTTCCAGCAATTATTGTTCGAGGAGAGGGCATCTTTCTAAAATTTGACGACTCAAAAATTGAATCTTGGCTTGATAAGCACGGAGAATTTCACCATAAACGCATTTCAGAAATTATTGCCAGATTTGATGACTTGCGTGCAAAGCGGCATCAGGATCAAAAGGAAATTTCACCGAAATTTATCATGATCCATTCATTTGCACATCTACTAATTAATCAGTTAATCTATGATTGCGGATATGGATCAGCATCTCTTAGGGAGCGTATTTATGTATCAGATCTTCCGAAATTTAAAATGTCAGGAGTTTTGATATACACCGCGGCTGGAGATTCTGAGGGTACTATGGGTGGCTTGGTTAGTATGGGCAAGCCAGACAATCTTGAGCAGACAATTGCAAGAGCTATTGAGAAAGCATCTTGGTGTTCTTCAGATCCAGTTTGCATTGAGAGTACTGGGCAAGGTCCGGATAATTGTAATCTAGCAGCATGTCACTCCTGCGCCTTGCTACCTGAAACCTCATGTGAAGAGCAAAATAGATTGCTTGATAGGGGTGTCCTAATTGGTACGTTAGAAAATCCTGAGTCTGGTTTTTTTTCTGGTTTATTCTAAGGTTGAGTTAGTTAAGATAAAAATTCAGCGACAATCTTTGCAATTTGATATGCCAAAAAAGGAGGAACTGCGTTGCCTACTTGGCCATATTGCGAAGTTTTGTTACCTTCAAAATAATAGTTATCAGGGAAGGTCTGTAGTCTAGCGGCCTCTCTAACACTTAAGCTCCTCGCTTGCGATGAGTCTGGATGAATATAGTAATGCCCATCTTTTGATATATGGGAAACAATAGTTGTGCTTGGAAGCCCCCCAAGTTGGACTCTAAATCTGTCCTGGAATGGCGCATCAATGAACTTAGCATTTTGATGATCCGGCAGTAACTTTGCCGGTAATTCCCTTATTTTTGGCGATCTTTCCAAGATCTTTGCATAACTAGACAAAAAGAAATATCTCTGAATATCAGATCTCATATGTGACCTAGCTTCGTGCTGAGTAGTTCCTCTAAGTCTGGGGTCCAAGAGCCATTTATTAAGTATTTGATTGGCAATGGGATTAACATTTCCCTCAATAAATGGTGCCCCAGTACTTTTAATATTGCCGGCAAGATTAATACCTTTAGCCATCTCGTTGATTAATGTTTTCTTCAGTGGCCCATCCCATCCGCTCAACTTAGATTTTGTTGCTTGCACCACCTTGTGCCATTCTTTTATAGAGTCAGGCTCTTGGGAAAGTTTGCTTCTAATAATGGGCATTGACCCCAGCACTTCGTTAACAGATACAAAGTCATCTTGAACATTAAGAACTTGATGTTTTTTCTTACTCAGATCTTTTCTTACACCAAAAAGAATTACGCGATGGCGTGCTTGAGGTATGCCATACAACTCAGATTCAATTATGTAGTCTCTTGGCTCAAGATGATTAGATGAGGTATCTAGAGTTAGGGATCTGATCTCGTATTCTAGGTCTTTACTTGGCCGCCCAAGATCCCTAATAATTTTTTTAAAAATTAACTCACCATTAAGTTTCGATGAGAGGATTCCTTTTACATTCTCCATAATAAAGACCGGAGGAGAGTGTTTTTTAATTATTCGCAAGTATTCTTTATAGAGAAGATGTCTTGAATCAGATTCATACTTTTCTAGATCAGAATTCATCATCTTTGACCTTCCAGCTAGAGAGTATGCTTGACAAGGGGGGCCGCCAATCAAAACCCATTTTGAATACCCTTTTATGCCAGCTTTAATCCATTGGTCAATTTCTTTTGCAGCTGTTGTCCCCAGTGTTGCATTTCTTGCCTCATTTCCTGCTTCACCAAAATATTTGATTAACCTCTTATCATTACGGAATTCTTGTTTTGTTATTTTTCCAGTAATGTAGTCATAGTAAGAATCTGGAACTTTATTCCCAAATGACCTAAACAATGCACGAAGCATTAGCGTTTGATGTGCATTTACATCCTTTTCAATAGATAAAGCCAATTTAAAAACTTGCTTATCATTTTTTTTAAGAGAAGAAAAGCCCTCGCCAAGACCTCCGGGACCAGCGAATAAATCTATTACGGGGATCAATTTCGACATTTATTAATTTACTTGTATGCGAACCATATTAACTTTCAATTATTGATTTTAGTGGAATAAAGCTGGGTACCAGAATAACCGTTTGCATTTTCCATATATATGAATTGATTAATTTAATTCATGATCATTTGGCTATCAAAATATCAATAATTTATTTAAAATGGTTTACTGTTAACCTTTGGAAGCTATTATGAAACCGCGCCTCACAAGAGAGCAAATCATAGAGCGCCTTAAAGCTCAACCCAGACCTTCTAAATGTCTCACTCGAGAGCAGATTAGACAGCGCATCCAGGAGCTGTCTGTAACTAGTCCTCACAAAAAGCCTAAAAATGCTGTGTGGGGCTAAGTTACGAGGTAAGAATGCCCATTGCCAGAAGCACGGAATGCTTAACGGGCGATGCAGACTACACGGAGGACTCTCTCCCAAGGGTGCCGATCATTACAACTACCAAGGTAAAGGTTGCACCAAGGAAGAGCGCCAGAGGGCGGTTGAAACAAATGCCAGAATCAAATTTCTGGAGCTGGTGGCTATTGAGCTGGGGATGATTCAGAAGAGGCGGTAATACGATGTTTTACCATTTTTGGATATATTTTTGAGGACTAAAACGCTACCCTATGGATGCTCAAAAATACCCCCATATGGTCAGCTTTGCAATGTTCTCTATTTGTACCTATTAGCAGATGAATGATGAAGAGTTCATGTCATGGGTTTGAATTGGCTTTGTCTCTATATAAATTTATACGCCAGAGAATCCATTGCATCTTTGAAATAAAGTTATTAAATGCCAAGATAGACCAGAACCGTTGATGTTGATGGTAAGGCCAGCCTGCTGCCAGTTACCGCATTTCCACGAGCCATTAAAAGCCTTTATATGTTCGCATTCAACACATAGCTTGCGATCATCCCAGGATTTTCGCTGAGCTAATAAAAAACCGACAATTTTTGATTGGTCAACGGTTAGTCCTTTATAAAGCTGAATGGACTGTTCCCAATCCTTTTGCTCCATTGCTCCATGTCTACCATCCTTGACGCTATTATGAAGGGCTTCAAGGCAGTTTAATGTGAGTTCAGGATCATCATTGAGATCCATAAACCACGCATGATAATCATCAGCAGACCAGTCGTGAACTTCTTTCAGGAAGTTGTAGAGCAGGTTGAACCATTCAAAATGAAACGGTATCAACGCCAGCTTAGTTTTGTCATTAGCAGTATTAGCAAGATTAGTAGTAGCAGGCTTTAGGATTGACTGATCTAACGCTGCGTTATTGAATATGGAAGTTTTGTCAAGGCTTGGCGTTGCTATTGCTAAAGGTGCTAATTTTGCTAACGGAGGGCTCTTGGCAATATCAAGCTTAGCCCCTCGAATGATGTCACGCAGTGCCATGATGAGCCTCCAATAGTGCAGGATTAATTTCTATGCATTGTGTCTTGCCATTATTAAATAGTCTGATCCTGTGCTTACTAGCAAGATCCTGCAGAGTTGGATCAAGCACATTCTTTTTACGAAGCTGACCTGGACCATACTGCAGGACCACGCTCTTAAGGATTACTAAAACTTTATTTTGATTGCAGTAATTAATTAGCCATTGGTCTAGCTGTACCATTTTTAGTGTTTCTGGCGGCATAGAAAACTGTCCAAAAAACCGTACTGACTCCGAAAGATGCCATGCTGTGATTGCCTGAGCACAAGCAAATGATTCTTTGCTAATGATAGTGCTGGTGGGATTTTGAAATACCTCAAAGAGTGTGGCGATTCGTGCTGCATTATCAGCAGATTTGCTTGCTACATCTCTAACATCTGATAATTCACCGCCAAGCCTAAGTAGATTTTCGATATGGTTATGGTATTCAATCCAAGCTTGTTTTGCATCGGCAGAAAAATTTAAAAGACTGGGTTTTAGTACTCCGTACTCATCAAACTTACAGGGCATATTTAGAATCTGGCTCAGTCTTTGATTAAATAAACTTAACTTGGGCCATTTCTTTGGGGCTTCTATAAAAGGTCTATTACCCTGCGTGGATTCTGGCCACACCAGCAAAAACCGTGCTAGAAACCCAGTGCCACGTGCTAAGTCTCCGCTGCCCGATAAGAATTCACGCAGTGCTGGCTCCTGAATTTGAATCGATATGGTTAGCCTAGCGCCAACCACGCTGAAAGAATCACTTGTCTTACGATCAATGTGAAGAGTATTCCCATCCCACAGTTGATTGAGCATTGCTAAGTTACGCATAACCGAATTACTGCTCATGCCGTGTGAGCCAAAGACCTGTCCACCTTCGGCAGAAATTAGTCCGCCAGAAGGCCAGTTGCTAAATAATGAAAATGCGAGAGCTTCAGGTGTAGCATCCACATAAATTAACCTTGGAACCTTGGGCTGCTCTGGTTTTTCAGATATTAGTTCTGAGAGCTGCCGCTCAAAGCTACCAGTCTCTTCACCCCCCTTAGCCAACTGTCTTATTTTGTCTTTTGTGCCAGCACACTTAGCCTCCCATGCACCAAGCCGAGCTTTAAATTCTTTGATGTAGGGTTTAGCTGTATCTGCCTGATTTCTTTCATACTCCCTGATTGATTCAGTAAAAAACCCCTCGCCAGTTGACTTGCGTTCACCGCTTTCTGCAATCGTTAAAAAATAACTACTGCAAGGCCCTTTAAGTTTTTCAGATCTTTGGACATCAAACAAGGCTTGGCAAGCTAATGAGATAGTGCTAATAGCTGATGAAGCCAGCATAGAGTAGGGTGATTGAACAAACGCAGCAACTTCATCCACAGCATCTTTGATAATCTGCGGTAGATGATCTTTCGGATATGACTCATTTTGAAAATCTTCAAGAATTGGTTTGGGATCTTCCCAGACCCATTCTTTCGAGGAAGTGCCTTCACCACCAGACATTTCTTGCCAATACGGCATATCTAAAATAGTTTGACTTGTGGCGTTGGGATTGGCTTTTAGCCAGTCCACTACATCGCCACCCTTAGGCAGATTTAATGTCTTGATATCGAGCATGTAGACTCGGCACTCAATATCATTCAGATGGCTTGAAACGCTGTCCATAAACTTAGTTCCTGGATCATCGTTGTCTGCCCAAATGTAGATAGTTTTGTTCCGCAGTGGTTCAAAGTTAGTGCTTGAAAAACTGCTGGATCCACCACTAGTGGTAGCAATTAGCCCGAGACTATCTAAGGTATCTACGCATGATTCACCTTCAACAAAAAATACAGTGTTTGATTCTTTTAGGTGATCCAATCTATAGAGCGGTTTTTTATCCTTGAAGACTGGTTCGCTCAATACAAAAACACCTGACTCTATACTCATTGGCCTGATCTCTTTATCCCCAGTGGTTGGATTAACTAGGCGGATTCTCCAATAAAGAACGTTACCGTTCAGATCGCTATAGGTATGGACAGTAATTTCTGTGAATCCTTTGCTGATGAAGCTTTTACATAAGCTACGTGCTTGTAATTCGACTTGGGTCTTATCCATGATTACCCCACGCACCCAGAGATTTACACGCATCCTTAAAGTTCATACCAAATCTTTTCATCTGAAAAGATAGGACATCACCGCCATGTTCGTTGCAAGCCATACATTTAAAACCACCAGAAATGACATTGATTCGAAGGCTCGGGTTTGTATCTTCATGAAAAGGACAGAGTGCAGATTTCCACTCGCCAGAACCGCTAAGTTTCAGTCCCAATGAGGCGTAATACTCGGCAGCATTAGGAAGTCTTTCGGGTATAAATTGTTGCTTAAATTTTGAGCAATTGTTAAAATTGGTTAACATGATTCAGCTTTCTTATTAATTTGCATTGGTAGGGGAGTTAGAGCCGATTTGGATGCCAGTCCATCGGCTCGTTTTATTTGTAGGATCATGATTTCGCCCTGTAGTTCAGGGGGTCTTTTTCCCATTCCAATAAATCGCTGTTACGCCAGGCTGTTATGCCTGCTGAAAGCTTTATAGGTTTTGGGAATGTTCCATCTTTTACTTTTCGCCACAACGATGCTGGGGAAAGGGGGTATTTGAAGCAGACCGCTTTTGCGCGCTTATATTCATCGTTATAAGCACCCTTGTTACTACTTGCTTGCTTAGTCATATCACTTCTCCATGTATGTTGCATCAGAATTGATGCAATCGCATGGGAGTGATTAGACTTAAGTTTTTAAATTATGTAGATACCCTCAAATACCTGATTTGAGGTAGGTCTCATCCTATAGAGGCGAGTCTTGATCAAAATAGCCACGAAGAGCATTCCTCATATGTGATTTGTCTTCTTGATACCAGTATTTTTCGATCATTTCTGGGCTATAACCAAATTTTTCGAATACCTCAGACGCTTTTATAAAAGCTTCGTTAAGAGTGAGGCCCAGGCCACCATCCGATTCACTTTCGCACGCACACGCAACCCAAAATAGAACTAAACTAATTTTTTGTCTTGCAATAGCCTTTCCTTCGGTGTTGCCACGTTTATATTTAAGGCCTAAAGCTTCGTTTGCATCCTTTCCGTCAAGAATTTCCTTAAAGATTTTTGCTAGGTGCTCAAACTGTACTGGCGTAAGCGGATTTTTTGATTGCATCTGATGAACAAATGCTATCCAATTTTTTCGGTGATCAATAGGGTTCATCTGTTATTACACGTTTATTTTTTTAACTTAGATACTGTTTTGTCTAAATAGTTAGCCCAGTCAGTCATTAGTCTTCTTCTCTTATCTAATAGGTCGGTTCGTTGATAAGCCTGCTGAACTGAGTCACCGACTTTATGGCCCGATGCCACCTTTCTTAATTCATCTGGATAATTTGTTTGTTCCGCTGCCCAATCACGAAATGTAGATCTAAAGCCGTGCGGAACAGCTTTTTCTTTTAGCTCCCCTCGTTCAATCATGCCTCTCATCAATTCTGAGAGTGCCATATCGCTGAGAGCTTTTTTATTTGGACTTGGGAATATAAGATTAGATTCTTTATCTGGCGTTATTGACTTGAGTAGCCTAATAGACTGGCTTGATAGTGGAACACGATGCTCTTTTTTAGTTTTTGTATGGGCTGCTGGAATATTCCAAACTTTAGATTCAAAGTCTATTTCTGACCATTCAGCCTCTCTGACCGAGCCAGAGCGGACTGCGGTAAGAATTAAAAACTCAAGAGCTTTGGCACTTATACTTTTATTCTTTCGAAGCTGGATCATAAAATCACTAACATTTGCGTATGGAACGGCAGGGTGGTGATTCTTGGCTTGTATCTTTGATGGTGATGGTAGCTGCGTATCAAGAAATCCATCCCAACTTGCTGGGTTAATCCCTTTTCTGTACTCATTAACTATGCAGTAGTCAAAGACTGTTTTTAATCTACCTTGCAACCTTTGTGCCGTTGGAGTTTTCACTCTCCAAAGATCGCCAAGCTTCTCTCCAGTTTCACTTTTTACATCCTGAGTTAGGACATCCAATACATTTCTCATTGATATATCTTCAACCAGCATATTGCCAATAATTGGGTATGCATAAGTCTTAAGAGTTGATGACCATTGCTTACGGTGTTTATCGCTTGTATAGACCGCTGAATGTGCATCCATATATGCTTCCGCACATTCTTTGAACGTTTTGTTCTTTGCCAGACTTGCAATTAGAGAGCTTTTAAGCTCCTTACGTTGGACTCTTGGGTCAATTCCTTGGCGTATGGCATCTGACATTCTTTTTGCTGCTTCTCTAGCTTCGGCAAGTGAAACCTGTGGATATGACCCAAGACCAAGCGGAACTCTTTTTGAGCCTATATGCGTTCTTAGCACCCAAGATTTAGGCATAGGGCCATCAGAGTTCTTATTTTGAGACTCTCTAATTTGGAGATTTAAACCACTAACTCCTCCAACCGCATGCCAGCCAACAGCTTTAAGCTTACTAACGGCAAGGGCAGACATGGGCATTACGATCTTTGGCATTGCAAGGCTCCTATATGGTAAGGCTTTATACCAACCTACATACCTAAAAGTATGATATTTGATTGTACGGAATAAGACTGCCTGATGCTAATATAGGCTTGTAAATATTGAATTAAAGGGCTTTTTGAGATTATTTGATATTGTGTGAGATTGTATTATGGCGGTCACCGCTTCCGCCAATGCTATTTATTTCAAGAATAGTTCTTGTAGGTCATTAAGATAGCGCATACCAAGGGCTGTTGCTTTCAGTCGCATCGGATCC
>Ga0214921_10009588_pt1 | contig 12208 bp, 10 predicted proteins | sample LL1505_MetaG_FD_177992 | JGI IMG/M metagenome (GOLD analysis project Ga0214921, IMG submission 177992) | Freshwater microbial communities from Lake Lanier, Atlanta, Georgia, United States - LL-1505 | ecosystem: Environmental > Aquatic > Freshwater > Lake | place: USA: Georgia | collected... | reverse complement strand
TTCCCCTGTTTTTTTAGAAATACTTTTGTCCAGAGCAAAGACCGTCTGTTCATGACTTCCGGGGCAAAAGGTTCTTAAGGGGGGCGGACGATCTGACAAATGGCGGTGAGCCACTTCTTCTGCAGTTTCCGCCTCAAAAGGAGGCCTTCCCGCCATTGCATGATATAAGGTGGCACCCAGGGAATAGATGTCGCTTCGTATGTCCTCAGGTTCACGCATGAGTCTTTCCGGAGAAACGTAATAGGGAGTGCCCCATATTTCATCCTGCTGACCTAGAGCCGACCTTGCTCCTGCTGCCAAGCCAAAGTCCGCCAATTTTGGAATATTTCCTCGACCAAAGAGAATATTCCCCGGTTTGATGTCCCGATGAATCAAGCCAGTTTCTTCATGGGCAAATTGGAGAGCAGAGGCGATCGCGAGGCCGATTTCGAGCACCTGTCGTTCTGGAATTTTGCCCTGTTGCTCCATCCTTTGTTCAAGGCTGGGTTCATCCAAATGCTCCATAACTAGGTAAAGATGACCCTCATGCTCCCCGAGGGTGAAAACACGTATAATATTGGGATGGGCAAGGGAGGCGGTTACCTCAACTTCCTCCAAAAACTTCCGGGAAAATTCTGGATCGTGACTTAATTCGGATCGAAGGATCTTTAGGGCTACGTTTCGATTCAGGCCCGTATCCTTGGCCAGATAAACCGTCCCCATGCCGCCCTGCCCCAACTCTTTTTCGATGAGGTAATTTCCAAATCTTTGGGGCGACTTTGCCGGGGTGATTTCCACCCGGATAATTTGGTCGATGAAATGGAGTTCGGCGAGTCCTATGGCTTGCTTTTTCTTGGAATGAATCTAGGGGTTGTACGATGCCAACTAGCGTGGTTACGGGAGGTGCAGGCTTCCTTGGGTCCCACTTGACCGACCGCCTCTTGCAGGAGGGGCATCAGGTCATCGCCATCGACAACCTATTGACGGGGAACGAGAGAAACTTGGATCACCTTCGATCGGAAAAGCGTTTCCGCTTTATCCGTCACGATGTCACAAAGTTCATCTCGGTGGAAGGGGCGGTGGATTTCGTCTTTCATTTTGCCTCCCCAGCCAGCCCAATTGATTATCTCGAGTTGCCTATCCAGACGTTAAAAGTTGGCTCTTTGGGTACGCACAATGCCTTGGGATTGGCCAAAGCCAAGGGGGCCGGATTTCTGCTCGCCTCCACCAGTGAATGCTACGGAGATCCTTTGGTTCATCCCCAGAAAGAAGACTACTGGGGGAACGTCAACCCGATTGGCCCTAGGGGGGTCTATGACGAAGCCAAGCGTTTCGCCGAGGCCATGACTATGGCCTATCATCGCTTTCATAAGGTGGATACAAAGATTGTCCGGATTTTTAATACTTATGGGCCGAGGATGCGCTTACGGGATGGGCGCGTGGTGCCGGCATTTGTTGGTCAAGCCCTCCGAGGTGAACCTCTCACCATTTTTGGAGAGGGGAATCAGACCCGCAGTTTTTGTTTTGTCAGTGATTTGATTGATGGAATCTTTCGTCTTTCCCAATCCGATTTTCATGAGCCTGTGAATATTGGAAACCCGGTGGAGTTGACCATCATGGAATTCGCAGAGCGGATCCGCCGGATCACCGGAACGAAAAGTTCGATAGTGAAGAAACCTCTTCCCGTCGACGATCCCAAGCAGCGGCAGCCGGACATATCCCGAGCGAAAAAAATTCTAGGTTGGGAGCCTAAGGTTTCCCTTGAGGAGGGCCTCCAAAAAACTATTCCGTGGTTTCAGGCCAACTTAGATATCCCCGTCCAGCGTTAAGCGTGCCTAGATTCGCGCAAATCGTTCTTTTTTGCCTTTTGTCTGGGGCAGGTATGGGATGGGCTCAGACGAATAAGACCACTCATTCCATGGCACAAGGTGAGGAGGGAAGGTACCGAAGTGCGCTTCTGTTTGCGAACGTGGTGGAGCTTGTTCGGGACGAATATTTGGAGCCTGAAAAGACCGATTATGACAAGATCACCTACGCAGCCCTCCGAGGTCTTCTCTCTTCCTTAGATCCCCATAGCCAGTTTCTTGACCCAGAAGGATACGCTATGATACGAACTGAGACGGAGGGCCAATTTGGTGGTTTGGGCATATCCGTAGGAATGCTGGAGAACCAACTAACCGTGAATGTGCCCATTGAGGGTGGGCCTGCTTTTCGAGCCGGCATTCTTCCAGGGGATCGGATCATCAAAATCGATGGTCAAGGAACCCAGAAATTATCTCTCGGTGAAGCCATCCGAAAACTTCGAGGAAAACCTGGGGTGCCTGTGCAGCTCGTAATTTCTCGCCTTACAGAAGGCAAGCCCATGGATTTTTTTCTCGTTCGGGAGATGATCCAAGTGCCTACCATTACGGATGTATCTCTTCTTCCGGATGTTACGGCCAAAGGGGAGAAAATTGGGTATCTTCGAATCACGCAGTTTGGGGAAAAGACCGATAAGGAGTTTGATTTGGGCATCGCCCGACTGGAGAAAGAGGGTGCAACCTCGCTGATCATGGATCTCAGAGACAATCCCGGGGGGTTGGTGGATGAGGCGGTGGAAATCGTCAGCCGATTTGTGCCGGAAAAAACCATGGTCGTGGCTACAGAGGGTCGTAAAGGAGAAGCGGGACGATTCGAGTATCTTTCCAAGGCGGTTTCACGAAAGATCCGTTGGCCTACCGTGGTTTTGGTGAACGGAAATACGGCCAGTGCGGCGGAAATCGTCTCTGGGGCCCTGCAGGATCTAGGTAAAGCGGTAATTGTTGGGGAAACCACTTTTGGGAAAGGCTCTGTCCAAACCGTGCAACCGGTTGATCGTTCCGTGGCCCCAGCGGTGGCTGTTCGCTTAACCACAGCCCATTACACCACCCCATCTCATCGAAAGATCCATGGGGTAGGTATTGAGCCTGATATTCTTGCTCGTTTGACCAAGGGGGAAGAGCAGGCAATGTATCGAAGCCGCAGCCCCGGACTGAAGAAAGCTGGGGAGGTGGAGGAGGTTGTTACGGATGAGCCCTTAGACCGGGCGGTGGATGCTCTGAGGGGTTGGAAAGTGTTTTCCCGGCGATCCGTGTCTACCCGCTAAAGTTTTGTGCCAAATAAAGTCCGTGCTTTGGGAATCGAGACCTCTTGCGACGAGACGGCTGTGGCTGTTATGGAGGCTGATGCTGAGGGATGTGTCCTTATTGCAGAAGAGTTGGCGACCCGCCCGGAAGAACACGGGCCCTTGGGGGGCATTGTTCCTGAGTTGACCGTTCGGCAGCATCTGGAACTTTTGCCTCGAATCACTGCCCGGGTGAGGGAGAAAGCCGGAAAGAATGCCTTCTCCGTCGTTGGAGCAACCTCTGGTCCCGGATTGGCGCCTGCCCTTTTGGTGGGATTGGCTTTTGGCAAGGCTTTGGCTTGGGCGGAGAATCGCTCCTTCTACGCCATCAATCATCTGGAGGGGCACCTTTACAGCCCTTTCGTCTCAAGAGGGGAATGGCCCGTGTATCCTCATCTGGCCTTGATTGCCAGTGGAGGACATACGCTGTTGGTGGATGCGATCAGCCACTACGAGCGAAAAATACTAGGAACCACACGAGACGATGCAGCAGGAGAGGCTTTCGATAAATTGGCCCGCATGGTGGGCTTGGGATATCCCGGAGGGCCTGCCATGGAGAAGGAAGCCCAGAATGGAGAAGTCAGGAAATATCCCTTACCCCGCCCCATGAAAGGGGCGGAAGGTTGTGATTTCAGTTTTAGCGGATTGAAAAATGCCGCCCGACTCTTACTGGAAAAACAGCCGGAATTGGCTGTGCCCGGCTCTCCCCGATCCCATTTCTGCGCCGAGGCTCAAGCGGCAATTGGCGAATGTTTGGCCGACCGGTGCCGAAAGGCACTGGCGATGACAGGACGAAAAGTTCTGACCTTGAGCGGGGGTGTGAGTGCCAACCAAACGGTTTTCCGAATGTTGGAGGATTCAGCCAAGACAAGCGGGGCACGACTTCTTTCCGCTGCGGGAGGATGGAATACCGACAATGCTGCGATGATTGCAGCGGTCACGGCACGCAGATCTTTGGACCAAGTGGGGTCCAACTGGGAAACGGATGCAGATCCAAGGTGGTCCGTTGCGCTTAATCCCTAAGGCTTAGCCAAGAGGGCAGTTTCGTCGTGGCTTGAGCCTGAGGCGAAAGGGGGAAGATCGGTAGGCCCGTAAGCTCTTCAATGATTTTTGGGTTGGTTTTCGTTGCTTCGTCATCGGCAGCTTGGTGCAGGTTCACGATGATTCCCAAAACCCGCAGATGGGCTTGGTGAATGGAGTCAATGGTCAACAATACATGGTTGAGTGTTCCCAAGCCTGCCCGGGCCACCACCACTACGGGAAGTTTAAGTTCCTGGGCCCATTCCCGTACTCCGTAATCCTTATCTAGAGGAACTCTCCAGCCTCCAACCCCCTCCACAAGGAAAGAACCGGCATACTTGGACTGGAGCTGGGTGATATGCTTTTGAAGTAACTCTCTGGGAAAGGTTTGGTGGGTCTGTTTGCAGGCCACCCAAGGAGCCAAAGCTGGTTCGAAGTGGATTGGATTGATTTCATCCAGGGAGATGGTTCCTCCGGCGGCTTCGAAAAGAGTCGTCGCATCCGATCGATCTCCTGTGGAGATTGGCTTCAAGGGAAAGACAGGAAGGCCGACTTTCTTGAGTGACCGAGTCCAAAAAGAAGTGAAGTAGGTCTTGCCTACTCCGGTGTCCGTTCCGGTGATGAAAACCCCCTTCACGCTGGTATCTCTTTTTGGATCGCCTGATATAACGACTCTGTCATCTTTTCCACCTCCTCGTCGGTACAACAAAACGGTGGCATCAAGACGAGCACATCGCCGATAGGGCGGGTGATTAGACCCAGTTCTTGGGCAATCCGACAGATTCGTGCCCCCCGTCTTTCCTTGGAGGGAAACCGCGCTCTGGTGGCTCGGTTGGCTACGATCTCAATTGCGAGAATGCCGCCTTCTTGGCGTACATCCCCAACATGGGGATGTTGCCAAAACTTCTTGGATATCTCTCGGAGTGTTTGAAAAAGGCGATTCCTTCGAATTTCAGACTCCCGCTCAGATAAGAGCTTAAGGTTGGCCGTGGCCACCGAGCATCCCAAGGCGTTCGCTGTATAACTATGGCCGTGAAAGAAGGATTTCTCTGGTTCACCAAGGAAGGAGGAAAAGATTTCTTCTGTGGTGAGAGTGGCGGCCAAGGGGAGATACCCTCCAGTTAATCCTTTGGCCAAAGCGACGATATCCGGCATCACTCCCTCGGAGTGGGCTGCCAGAGCCGTTCCAGTCCGGTGGCATCCCGTCAGAACTTCGTCGAAAAGGACCCTTGCACCAACCTTCCTGGCTGCGACAGCAGTTCTTTGGGCATATCCCTCGGGATGCATGATCATCCCTGCGGCTCCTTGCACTTTAGGCTCAAGAACCCATGCCGCCAATCGGTGGCCCGTCTTTTCGATCTCTTCCTCCGCGAGAGAAGCGCATTCAAAATGACATTTACGGTAACGGCGGGCATCGTCCAACTCGGGTTTGGCGCGGTTGAAAGGGCATCGGTAACAAGCTGGAGCCATCACTTTGTGGGTGGGAAAAAGAACAGACTGAAAGGGGTGATGGAAGGTTTCGCTTTTTCCGAGGCTCATGGCCCCAACGGTATCGCCATGGTAGGCGCCATCAGGGGAGATAAATTCCGTTCTTTGCGGTTCACCGGATTGGGAAAATCCCTGGAGGATCATTTTGAGGCCCGCCTCCATAGCGGTGGACCCGTCATCCGAAAAGAAAACGCGGTTTAGCTTGGGATGGAGATCCGGATGGTTGGCGAAGGAAACAAGCTCCGAGGCTAAACGTGCTGCCGGTTCATGAGTCAGACCTAGGAAGGAAGAATGGGCAATGCAGCCCAGCTGGTCTGAAAGAGCTGCATCCAGTTTGGGATGACGATGGCCATGTAAATTGGTCCAAATGGAGGAGTTCCCGTCCAGGTACCGCTTTCCATCGGAGGCGATCAGCCATGCACCCTCTCCTGCCTGTACAGAAATCGGGTGAAAACTCTGATCCATCCAAGGGTGCGACGGAGTAAAGGGGTGCCAAAGATGCGCACGATCCAAACGGATGATCTCGTCGTATTTCAACTCAGGGTAGGGGGAGGAGTTTGTTCAGGCTTTCACATAGTCGGGCAATCTCTTCGCGGGAATGACGCGAGGAAAGGCTCACCCGCAAGCGGGCCGTTCCCTCTGGGACCGTCGGGGGGCGAATGGCTGGAACTTGGATCCCGCATTCGGAGAGTCGTTGGGAAATATCCACGGCGGTCTGATTTGTGGAGCAGGGAAGAGGTTGAATAGGTCCCCTCAAGGAGGTTCGTCTGGATGAACAGAAGGTCTCAATGTTTTCCCTGAGCTTGGTTCGCAGTTCTCTGCCCTCCTCCGACCTGATGATCTGTAGTGCGTTCAAGGCAGCTGCGGCTTGCGCCGGGGCCATGGCAGTCCCGAAGAGAAAAGTTCGGGCCTCGTTGAGCAGGTGCCGGATCGTTTCCTCCGAGGCGGCGACAAAACCTCCAGAGGAGCCCAGCGATTTTCCCAGCGTGCCCATTTGGATTTCGACTTTGGCGGTTAGACCAAGTTCTGTGGCCAAGCCGCTTCCATGGGGGCCGAGAATTCCCCCCGCATGGGCTTCATCCAGCAGAAGCCAGGCGCCAAACTCTTCTTTGAGCTGCACCACCTCCTCTAGGGCAAGAAAATCACCATCCATCGAATGGAGTGATTCGGCTACGATTAGAATCTTGCGCTGCGGGTTGAGTTTACGGGTCAGTTGAAGGACTTTCGAGAGGTCCTTGGGGTCACAGCGGTCAAAGAGTCGTATTTTGGCATTGGAGAGTCTGGCTCCGTCAAAAAGACAGGCATGGGCGTTTCTTTCGATAACTACGGTGTCTTGGTTTGAAGCCATACAAGGAATCACCCCGAGGGGCACAAGATACCCGCTAGAAAAAAGCAAAGCCTTCTCGGTTGATTTCCAGCCGGCTAAGGATTCTTCCAGTCTTTGATATTCCGGGTGGTTCCGAGCTAACAGGCGTGCGGCCTGTGCTCCGGCTCCATACTCTTGGATCGCTTGCCTTGCCGCTAGGATGACCTTCGGGTGTTGCGAAAGGCCTAGATAGTCGTTGTTAGAAAAGGAGAGGGAGTGGGAAGGGCTGTTTCTTAAGGTGCGTTCTGTTTGGGTGTTCTGCCGAACCGACTGTCGGGAGCGGATTGCATCCAAAAAAGGTTCGGTGGAAGGACAAGACATCTCATAAGAGTGCCGAAAAGATGTGGGACTGGACGAGGGAAAACTCAAATGGTTTCCTGGTGGGTTGGGAGACCCCCCACGCAGGTCCATTCCGCGTTTTGCCTGTGCTTCAGGATCGATTCAAGGAGATCGCCAGTCGCAGGGACTCTCCAGGCCACCCAGTCCGCCCAAGCTCCCGGGCACAGGCTTCCGAGTTGGGAGGCACGTTGGAGCGCCTGAGCGGGTCCGGTGGTGATCATAGTCCATGCCTCTTGGGTCGAGACCCGTTGGTGATGGGCCCGAAACTCCTCCACTTCCAGACGTAGATCGAATCGAGCATTGGAGGACCCAGCTGGGCTGTCCGTACCTAAACAGACTGGGACGCCCCGTTTCTGGTAAAGCGAGAAGGGGAAAGGCCTGCGGTCAAACCAGCGGTGGGCAAGAGGGCAATGGGTGATGGTGGCCTTTCTTTCCAGCAGATACTCGAGATCAGATTCCACCACCTCATTGCCGTGAGCCAGAATCGGATAATGGGGTAGGGTCTGGTTTGCCATGCACCAATCAACGACGGAGTGGTTGGTTGCTTTAAGGTCTTTGCGGGAAAGCTCGATCGGAAGAAGGGAACGCAAAGGGGAGGACTGTCCGGCCAGAAAAAGTGTTTCTACCGGGGATTCTGCCAAGTGGGTGGTAAAGGAGAGTTGTTGTTGGGCACTCAACTCCTGGATGGAACGATAAAGTTCGGGAGAAGCTGTGTAGGGTGAATGGGGAGAGAGTGCGAGATGCCAGAAAGAGGTCGGGTGCCGTAGGAGCCACGCTTTTGCCCGATCCAGCACTTCGGCGGCGTTGACCGACCCTGCAAAATCCATGAATTCAAGACCCCACCATGTCCGGGTGGCTGTGGAAGTCAGGCCAGCAAGAGTTGAGGGATCGGAGAGAATCGTGAGAACCGAAGTCGTTCCCGTCTGAAGAGCTTGGGTAGAAGATTCGACGATGGATTGCCGTCTCTTTTCCGGGGTCAATTCAGGGAGGCACGAGATTACTTGGCGTAACCATTCGCTAAAATCTTTGCCTGGTTGTAGGCGATTCCGTAAGCCCGCGAGATCGAGGTGGGCGTGCAGATTGATGAAGCCGGGGGCCAGCGTCAGACCCGGTAGTTTCAGGACTTTCTCCCCGGGGTTGGGCAGAAGGTTGGATCCTGCCTCCGTAATGAGTTGGTCCAGGAAGCGAAGGTGACCTGGTCGATGGATTCGATCTGCGGACTCAATCAGGGCTTCGGCCTGAACCAACATAAGATCAGCTGGATTTCACCTTGGATTTACTTGTCTCCATCAACTCCAGGAGTGCAGGGGCAATGGATTTTCGGATTTCAGGTTCCATCCGATCAATAAAAAGAATTCCCTGAAGGTGATCCACCTCGTGTTGGAGCGCCCTGGCCAATAGTCCGCCGGCTTGAATACTCATCGGTTTGCCGTGCAGATCCTCGTAATCCATCTGAATGCGAAGACTTCTTCGTACGGCCCCATAGACGTTGGGAAAGCTGAGGCATCCTTCATCGGCATCCTCCCTTTTACGGGTCAGGGTGATCATCGGATTGCAAAAGAAGAGGGGCATTTGGGTGCGCCAATCCACCGGTTTGCCGGCGATCTCCAAAGACGAGGGACGCTTTTCTACTTTTCGCAAATCGACGACTGCAATCTGGAGGGAAATTCCGATTTGAGGGGCGGCCAGACCAACTCCGTCAGCCTCCCGCATGGTGGCCTCCAGGCAGCGGGCTAGTTCGTTTAGTTTTTGGTCCGGTGGAATAACCCGAGTGGCGGGCTGGCGTAAGACTGGATCGCCGTAGAAGCGGACAGGGAGGGTTTTGCCGGAAGATTTCAGGGGGTGGCGGTGGCTCCACCGATCTTGGAAGTTCGAACCGAGATCGGTACGCCGGCGTCCTCGCACGCATCAAAGAATTTAAAGAAGATGGAAATGGGTGTGGTTTCGTCAAAATTCAGAACGATATTCTTGATCCCCTTCTCCTTCAGGGTCCTGGCAAGGTCGGCGCGGAAAGAATCGGACTTGGGATTCAGGTTCAGGGTCTGGTCGCCCAGGTAGAGAGGAAAGGTGTCTACCTCGAAAAGTTTGGCGTATTCGGCGGCTTTTGCGGATTTGAGGGTGAGTTCGGGCGGCGCTTTCTGGGGTTCCTCGGTTTTTTCGGTTCCCTTTTCAGATTTGGGTGGGGTGACATCGACCGAGGCGGTCTTTTTCTTGAAGGTGGTGGTCACGATAAAAAAGATCAAAAGCATGCAGAGAATGTCGATCAGCGGGATGACGTTGATCTCGGCCCGTCGGCGGCGGGTGGGGTTGAACTTCATGCTGGGTGAACCCCGGGAAAAATCAGGCGGGGACTTCCTCGGTGTAGAGCTTCTTGAGGAGCAACATGGAAAGCTCCTCCATCTCCACGGCCAGGACATCGATCTTTTTGCTGAAGAAGGTGAAGGGGAATAGCATGACGATGGCGGTTCCGATGCCCATGACGGTGGTATGGAGGGCTTCGGCGATACCGGCCGAAATCTTTTCCGGATCGGAATTTGCCGAACCAACGGCGGCAAAGATCGTGATCAGTCCCGAGACGGTTCCCACCAGTCCGAGCAGGGGGGATGCGCCAACGAAGATTTCCAGGTAAACAATGCCTCTCTCCAAGCGGGCCACTTCTGTCCGGGCTACGGTCTGAAGCACCTCCACATTTTCACCTCTTGGTAGGGAGGCGTGTTCCAGACAACTGTTGACGAGGCGGGCTAGGGCGGAGTCGTTGCGAACACAAAGGCGGGTGAGGGTCTCGGTATTGCCTCCCGGACGCAGAGCCCGGATGGCATCAATGACTTCCCTAGGCGTTACCCTTTCTCGACGCAGACGGAGGAAAATCAGGACGCTAAGAAAGATTCCGGTGATCAGGGATGCGAGTAGCGGAAAGAGAATGAGGACGAGAATGAACGGCGAGACGTTCAGTTTGATAAAGTGTTCCAGAAAAGGAAGTGTGTTCATGAAAATAACCTAGGGGTTGAATGGCGATTGACCAGCATGGAAGGTGGGTTTCAGTAGATCCTGAAGGCCAACTGCCAAGGAAAGCCGTTGGGCTTTTCTTTTAAGAGGTCGGCTGGGAATGGACCGATGAGGGCGCTGGATTGCTGGATGGCGTCACCGCTAATCACGCCGAGAATCGAATTTGGATTGCCTTGAACGATGTCGAGATCAGACAAGCTACCGTCCGGATTCACATGAAACCGTATGACCACACGGTCGACGCCGATTTGGGCCATCGTTTGTTGGACCTTCAGATTCCAGCGGGACCCAATGGCCAGATAAAGTTTGTGTTGGTACCGACCCAAGGCGGTGGCCATGGAAGCAAAGGAGGCGTCTTGCCCCATTTGGGCTCCGCCAGAAACCGCGCTTCGATCGCGAAAAATGTCAGGGGGAGGAGCCATAGCCGACGATGAGTCCGAGGCATCGGCCGCGGCTTGGGCAGCCGAGGGAGGGCTATCATTCTGGCTCTGATCCTGATCCGGCTTTTGATCGGGCGGAGTATCGTCGGCCTTTTGAATGGGGGTTCCTGGGCCGAGCGTGGGCTTGAGGAGGTCGGGCTTGGGCAGAGCTGGGGCAGGGGGTGGAGGTTTGGCGGTTTGGTTAGGTTTGGGTTGGCTTGGACTGAGCCGGGCAGAGGGAGGAGGGGAGGCTTGATTGGGCGAAAATTGACTATTCCGCATGGTGAGGGAGTCATCTTTTTTGCCCTCTTGTCCACCCAAGGTTGGATCCGTTCCGTTGACTACTTTGCTGGTGGCCGCGGTATTTCGGTCACTTTGCAAGGCGGTGCGTGGGTCGGGCTTGGCGGTTTCCTGCAAGCCCGACGCATCGACGAATTGATTCACCGGTGGTGGGGTGGCTGAAGGGGCTTGCATTAAGCGCTGGATCTTTAAGTTTGTTCGAACTTGCTCCTCGGGAGCTTTTTTTTGCAACCGGTTGATCTGTTCCGAAGAAAACCAAAAAAATGCAAAAAGCAGAAAGTAAAGCAGGGTGAAAGAGGCCGCGATAAGCATGTCCCGGCGTTCGCGGGCGTCTTCACCCGCGTACGGCATGGGCAACGTCATCGTCATGAGTTCATTCAAGAGGGAAAAAGGGATTAGGACAAGGGCGCCGGCACGGGTGACACTTGGGGAGCCCTACGGAAACGGTCGACCATGATGTAAAAGGCCGGCACGAGGTAGAGGGTTAAGAAAGTCGAGGATAGCATTCCGCCGACGACCGCTACTCCGAGGGGGCGACGGCTTTCGGCTCCCGCTCCGAGCCCCAAAGCAATGGGAATAATTCCAATGACGGTTGACAGAGCCGTCATAAGAATCGGCCGAAGTCGTACCGCGCCGGCCTGTCGCATGGCCTCCACGGCGGAAACTCCCAAAGCCCGGCGTTGGTTGGCAAACTCGACCAGAAGAATGGAATTCTTGGTGACCAAACCCAGAAGAAGAACCAGGCCGATCAAGCTGTAGAGGTTCAGATTCATGGAGGGGATGGTGGGCAGAAGTCCAAAAACAAAGGCCAACGGAGCCGGTAAAACACCGGGGGGAACGTACTGGGGAATCAGCGCAAAATTATTAATCAAGCCAAGGGCGTAGAGACAGAGAAAGGCACCAAAAACAGCCAAGGGCAACGCCACCATGATGGTAAAGGGGTGGATCAGGCTTTCGAACTGGGCGGCCAATGCCATGTACACGATGAGCAGGGCGAGAAACACGATCTGCCAGGCTTCCCCTCGGCCGGAACGCAACTCCCGGGCCTCTCCATCAAACTCCAGGCTCACCCCAGCCGGAAGAATGCGTCGGCCAATTTCCTCGGTCTTCTCGATGGCCTGCCCAAGGGTGATCCCCTGAGGTTGGCCG
>Ga0214921_10009586_pt1 | contig 12209 bp, 11 predicted proteins | sample LL1505_MetaG_FD_177992 | JGI IMG/M metagenome (GOLD analysis project Ga0214921, IMG submission 177992) | Freshwater microbial communities from Lake Lanier, Atlanta, Georgia, United States - LL-1505 | ecosystem: Environmental > Aquatic > Freshwater > Lake | place: USA: Georgia | collected... | reverse complement strand
ATTTAAGTATTCCCCCGAATGTAATCTACCAAAGAGGCGTGAAATGCTCTGAGTTATATCGATCGCTGGAAGGATCCCCAGTTCAGCGATCTCTTTGCGTAGGCATATATGCCCGTCTAAAAGGCTCTTTATCTCATCGGCTAGAGGATCAATATCATCATCTTGATTAGTCAGCACTGTGTAAAGAGCGGTAATAGATCCTCTGTGTGATACCCCAGCCCTCTCTACTAATTTAGGAAGCTGTGTATAGACCGAGTTGGTATATCCGTGTCTGACGGGAAGATCTCCCGCAGATATACTCGTCTCGCGAATGGCGCGGGCAGTGCGGGTCAGAGAATCAATTATAAGCAGAACATCTTTGCCCTGATCTCTAAAGTGTTCGGCGATCGCTGTGGCGGTATAAGGCGCTGTTTGGCGGGTTAAAGATGAATCATCGCTGGTCGCGACAACTATAACACTTCGCCTAAGCCCATCTGCTCCAAGGGTCTCATCGATAAATTCCTGAACCTCTCTTCCGCGCTCGCCAACTAATGCTACTACTATGACATCGACCTCGGCTTCTCGGGCGATCATCGCCAGTAAGGTTGATTTTCCAACACCAGCGGAAGCGAACACTCCAACTCGTTGTCCTTTGCCAATGGTGCAGAGTGAATCGATAGCTTTGACTCCTGTATTGAGCGAGGTGGCTATCGGCGGTCTGCCTGATGCAGGTGGGGGCTTAGAGTTAATAGACCGATAATTGGTTGTAATATTTGCGAGGTTTCCATCTAGGGGTATTCCAAGTGGAGAGATCACTCGGCCTAATAGTTCATCTCCTACAGGGATCTTTAGTTGAGAGCCTTTAGTTTTAACGCGCGCCCCCGGTATAATCCCATCTGGATCATCGAATAGGGCCAAAGAAAATACATCCTCATTAAACGAGACGATCTGCCCTGCTAAGTCTCCACGATTTCTGGTGGTGATCCAACAGAGATCTCCCACAGATGCCTGAGGTAGTCTCGCGGTTAATGAGCTACCCTGCGCTGAAATAATCGATCCAGTAATGGTAAAAGGTGAATTGGATGTGTCCATCGCTATGCTGCCTTCTCCAGGTTTAACTCAGGTGTAGATTTTATTGTGGACCTCCATGAGAACTCGATACCTCCTCTTGAGCCTTCCAGAATGAAATCGGTGTCCGCCAGGTCACGGTCGACGCGAATTGATACACCTGGAGCTAATAGCGGGGATATTTCTTTTATTATGTTTAAGTAGCGCTTGTTGAGAGCGATATGTATCTCGCGGGAGCCTTTAAGTAGACTTAAGCCCTCTGAGATCCAAGCCATTAACGCCTCTGGTCTGGTAGTTAGAGCTGTATCTATTATTTTCTCAGCAATAGAGGTGGCCAACGCAAGCGTGTCGTTCGATGCTGTACTGAGAGCCTCCTCATAACAGCTTCTTAATCCTTTAATTATATCTACACACTCGCTCCGAGCGAGACTAAGCCCCTCCTGATAGCCACGGTTGAAGCCTCTTTGGCGAATATAGCGGGAATAGCGAGCTGCTTTTTGCCGTGAGCGCACCCGCTCGTCCGCTATAGTCTTTCGACCCAGCTTGATAGTTTCCTTAAGCGCACTGACTGATAAATCGTGGCAGAGACCTGCGGGTATGAGCTTGGCTTTGAACATGGAAAAACTATCCCTATAATATCGTTACATGCTTCTTTATCGTACAGATGAGCAAGCGAGTTGCGTGAAAACGGCATGATTAGAGTTTTTTGCCCGGATGATCTAAGTGTGCTACTATATTCATCCTTAGTTAGCTAATACTCCACGGGGAATTATGGCCTCAAGTCTCAATTCAGGAAGAAAGAATTTCGGCATAGTAGTGAGCGGCGGCCCGGCGCCAGGAATTAACTCGGTTATCAGCGCTGGCGTCATAGAAGCCACTAATCGTGGCTACGGCGTTAAGGGTTTAGTAAACGGGTTCCATGACATAACGATGGGTAAGCCCGGATCTGTTGTTGATCTTACTACAGACATGATCACAACTATCTACAACAAGGGAGGTTCGATTATCGGAACCTCAAGATTTAATCCTCTTAAAGACGAGAAGCTTTTGGGCCAGTTCCTTGAGGGCCTAGAGGCTAACAACATCGACAAGTTGATCGTAATAGGTGGAGAGGGATCCGCTTATCTAAGTCTTAAGCTCTCACAGCTTCATAGTAATCTGTCGATCGTGCACGTTCCTAAGACGATTGATAATGATCTAGTTTTACCGAGCAATCACCCAAGCTTTGGTTTTGAAACTGCGATGCACGCTGGGACAAAGATAGTAGAGATTCTCAGAGAAGATGCCAAGACGTGTCGCCGCTGGTTTTTGGTTACGACGATGGGTCGTAAAGCGGGATTTCTCGCTCTAGGTATGGGACTCGCTGCTGGTGCTACCTCAACTTTAATTCCTGAGGAGTTCGCGGGTGTGGCTCCATCGCCCGATGATATAGCCGCGATTATCTTATCATCGATCCGTAAGCGAATATCGATGGGTAAGAACTATGGTGTGATCGTTTTAGCCGAGGGGATTATCGATTGCATCGACGCGAGCAAGAGCGAAGCATTGCAGAGCTGCGTTAAAGATGACATGGGGCGCATTCGCTACTCTCAAGTGGAGCTAGGAGATGTGATTATTCCTCCCCTCAAACGGATGCTTAAAGAGGTGAACATAGATGTGCATATGATCACCAAGAATATCGGATACGAGCTGCGGTGTTGTGATCCGATATCATTTGATGTCGAGTATTCAAAGTTTTTAGGTTACGGAGCGGTGCAGCATATATTAGGTGGCAACAGCGGGATAATGGTCACGCGAGATTTCGATAGGCTCGGGTTTATCCCACTTGAGTCGATGGCCGGAAGTAACGGAGTTATCAAGTCCAGAGGCGTTGATCTGTCGTCGGATCTGTATCGCGTGGCGCGGAGTTTTATGATTCGGTAGGGGGCGGGGCTCCTCTTCGGCTGAGTTATATCGCTGGATTCTTAAAGATAAGAGCTTCATAGAGCGTTACAAAGCACGCTTTGGCATAGACGCACGCAGACCAGCGGGAAATTGTTACGACGGTGTGATGCGTCTAGCGGCGGCTGCCCGCAAAGTTGGGACGACCCGTGATAAATTGATCCAAGAGCTTCTAGCTAGTGAGGATTTCTCAGGTGTAACCGGACCCTTTAGGATCCTGCCAAATAGAGAACGCACAGGGGAGATCTATGAGCGTGCGCGGATTGTGGATGGGAAGGTTGGGTAGCGGGCCTGGCTACTGAGCCATCTGCTAGCGAAATCTTTCACGACAGTCGACTATTCCATTACTATTATTATCTACATCAGGTATCCCGCAGCCACACTGGCCTGGACTAGTTTTTAAGGGGTCTGTGTGACATCCATCAAGGCAGTCCAGTGTGCCATCTTTATCTAGGTCATTTGCTCCTGAGGGGCATAGAGGAGTTTGCGAGCTAAATCCATCCTCGCCTAATTCATCATCAGGGACTTTCGGGCCACCGGCAGCTACCTTTAAGCACACGTCTTGACTGGGCTGTTGAAACTGCTGAGTGTTCTGGGCGCGCGCTAGTGAGGAAGAAGATGCCTTTTGATTAGCAGCGAAATATCGACCAACGAGTCCAGCGAATCGCGCGGCGGCGATTGCTGTACTACTCATGGAGATAAAGCTGTTTGAGGTATGAGCTGTAGTTATGCCTACCCCCAGAGCAGATGAAATAGCCCAGGGCCCTTGATTTGAGAAAGGTGCTGCTTGGCGGTCAGGGCCGATGGCGACTACGCCGAAGACGCCGGGGAAGGCCGCGGGAAAAAAGGGATAGTAGACGGCATTAAAGCCCTTGTCCCCCGCTGGGGCGACAACCACCATAGCCGCATCTTGGGCGATATTTACTATATTACTCAAGAGCCTATCAAAATTTCGTTCAGCGTTGGGTAGTATCACAACCGCTACATCTCTTAACATGGCATTGATAATCGCCCGCATCAGATCATTTGTGCTGAAGACGCTCTTACTTTTTTGCGCGCATCCAATATCGTAACCAAGCAATTGGCAATTTGGGCAGATCGAAGCAACTACCCCTGCTAGGTTAGTTCCGTGGGCCTCCTGGCCAACACTATAACTTGTTCCATCGCAGTTGGGGACGCCCGCACCTAAGACTGATAATCGGGTCAGTTGAGGTATATCCGAACGAGTAATGAAATTGTCACTGATGATTCCAATTTTTGTAGATAGACCTTCGCACCTTAAAAGCTGTGGAGGTGCTATTGTCTGGTTGCCTTCGACAAGATTGCCAACTACAAAGGCTTCCTCTACGGGAAAGGCGGTTATCCTGAAATTATCGGTTCGTCGTCCGCCCGGCCGAGCAAGTTCATTAATGGACTGATACACTTGAGGCAGGATAACGCCATCTGTTTTAAGTAACTCAACTGTAATTAGTCTAGCCAAACTATGAGTCGAACGTCCGGAAAAATTTCGGCGCGATATTACTTTAAAGAAGTTACTACCAAGGAATCGTGCTGATGCGGTGTTGTATTGGTTAATGAGAGATAGAATCGCGAGAGACTCGGTTAGGTTTTCCGCTCGCATCCTATCAACGATCTATGGAAATAATGGCTCTACTTTTAGCTCATCGGGTTTGAACCCAAGCCTATTGAACGCGGCCATTACTACCTGGGAATACTCAAGGTCGATTGCTTTTCCGGCTACCTCTTGGCGTGGAGCATCCCAGTAATCGTAATGTAAGTTAAGAAAGATTCTTGTAGGTGGTTGCTGGGATGTTCTTCGCTGCTGCGCTTGGGCGTGAGCTGCTAATAAAACCGCCACAAGAGTGAGTCCGTAAATGGCGGTTCTTAATGGGGCCTTAAGGCTCCGACTTATCAAGCAGATGTACCTTAGACCTGTCGCTCGCTCCATCATTTCTATCGCTCCCCCGGCAATTGACTAAGGCAATATCGGCGATGTCTGACTATTCTCGATCAGGTAGAGATTAGATCGTCACGCCCGCCAATAAAGTATCGGTAGCCGCGCTATAGCTCTTTAGGGTAAATTTGAAGACTCTTGTATAGATCCGGCTATTAAGCAGCATGTATTTGGAAAAAGCTTAATTTTTGCAAATGCATACCACAAATAGGGAACTTAAAAGAGAGAAGACAGTCGTGCCATTGGAGTGTCGTGACCCTTGATGCGACATGGAGGATGGTGCGGCCTGATAACTTTGAGGAATTCGATAATTCAAAGAACGCGCAGTTATCCATCATATCGCTTGGGCAGCGATAGTTTACGATTATTTTCTCAGAATTTACTGGCAGCAAGACGCTTCATTTTAGTTGTCCTATTTGATAGAAAAGGTCATCTCTTATTGCCGCCAGTTCAAGAGAAGCGCACTGCCGCCGATGAATGAATCGTCCTACCCTTTAATTTTACCTTAAGTGCTCGAGCTACTCAAAAGGCAAATTCTGGTGTTTTGTTAGAGAGCCAGGATCTGGTAACTTAAGAGAAGGATTGATCGTAACGCTACTGGTAAATCTGATGATAAGGATCATCCAGCCCCTCGCACTGACTCTATCTTGAGCGAAGTTCAGCAAGCACTGACATGGAGTGGATTTAGTTTTAACGACTTGAGAGAGCAAATCCCCAAAACACAAGAGGGCCTGTATCACTGGGAGTCCTACCTTCTTGGCCCCGAAGCCAATCCGGCGAACCTAGCGCTTATTTCGCTTCCGCCCGGAGTCGCCACGGTCCCGAGCCTATTTATAGGGCCATCACGTGATGAGCGAAGAGACTTCTCCTTCGCCGTTCACACACTGGCAGGGCATGGTGATTTGATAATAATGAAGCCTGGCGGCTCAATTGAAGTTCATGAGCTTTACAGGGGAGCACCGGTATATCACGTTAGACCAGGTGATATATACGCTCTGCAAGCTGGTGATAGAGGGCTAGTAGTTGGAGATTATTGCGACCCGCGGTTTAAGCCTGAATGGGAGGTGCCGGTTGATAATAGTAAGCTTCCCAACCAGTTTATTAGGAAGCTCAATCGACAATGCGGCCGCGGAAACCTTGAGTCTAACAGCCAGTGTGACTAGAGCTGTGGGTCTACTGGAGGCGACTGCCCTCCGCGCTCTCTCCACCAATGGCTGGCGCGGTGAAATAAAACTATCCCTGGCTCGGCAGCAGAACACAGCAGCAATAGGCAGAGAGTTCCGGAAAAAAGCATAAGATTAGGACATTCATGAATCGAATAAGATCATGTTGTTCTCGGGACAACCCGTGAGCAGTAACCGACTAAATCCTTAATTGACTGGCCGAATAATCCGTAACGCCCCAACTAGCTTAAATATACCCCTTATTTAGTTGCTAGCAATGCCTGGGCTATCATAGGGCAGATTGATGCTTTCTGATGAGGTCTCCATGGAAATTATTAAAACTACCCCCTTCACGAGGAGAATGCTTGACTATAATTAAATACTGCTATAACCTGACAGTATAATGCGAGAGAGGAGCCCTACTGCAAAGCAGCTCTTAGTTATCTCTGAGCTGAAAAAGACCAGAGCCGCTAAGTGTTCGGGATCTAAAAGAGTATGGGGATTAAATTATGATAAAGCATGAAAGTGTACAGATGATGGAACAACAAGAATCAGAGCCGCTAACTGGTGTATCAGTAGTGAGTCGGCTCGCTCGACTAGTAACCCGCCCAGCAATGCACCTGCTGCTCTTATGTTCAGCGCTAGTATCAACAACGGTCGGCGCGCACGCCGCCATGATAACAGTAGTGCATGGAATTAACGGCTCGGATCTTGGACTGGCTTCAAACCTTCCGGTCGATATTGCGGTCAATGGTTCCTGCGCTATCAAAGGGCTTACATTCACTCAGACAACGAAGGTTGAACTTGGCGCGGGTAATTACGATATAACTGTTCATCCAGCGAGTGGTTCGTGCTCTGGGGCTCCAGTGATAAGTCAAACGGTGGCCGTGCCTGCTTCAGCGCGTCGCATAGGATTAGTGGCGAATCTTTCGGATGCGGGGACGCCGCAACTCGCGGCATTTGTTAATGACAATCAGTTTAGCCGATCGATAACGGTTAACAATGCGGCTGCTTTGGCACCTATCTTCGTTGGGGCTGGACCTAGTCGTTGGATAGCTTATCATGGAAATCCTATAGCTAACGGATCGGGGGTAATGGTGCTAGCGGATCCGAGCACATCTCGTATAACCGTAAAGTTCTATCGCTCCGATGCCCGCCGTGTTCTGTTTGCGGAATCGATACGACTGACGCAGTCTCGTGTTTACTACGTAGTTGGATCAAATAAGAGCGGATTGCGCGTGGTTCGGGATGTCTAAAGCCGTAAAAAGTGCGAGGGAAGCGGCAAAAGCTCACGTAGGTGGGGTTTTGCCGGCCTTCCTTAAGATTGACCAATTGCCAGGGGTTGTCAGGAGGCGATATTGTGGAGGAACTTAGAGTCGATTTGGCAAAACCAGCCAAGAGCTTTTGTAGCGATAGGAAGATAGCCTTCGCGATTTACTTAATGTAAGGAGTCTCAGTGTTAAAGGGGATGCTCGATCTAGGCCCGCTAAAGAACGCGTTGTCTCAACTTGAGGATGGCCTGCGGCTAGCTGAGCAGCCAGAGGCAGCGGAGATAGTTCGGGATGGTGTGATCCAGCGGTTTGGATACACCTATGAGTTGTGCTGGAAGATGTTACGACGCTACCTTGAAATGACTGAAGACGATCCCCAGCGAGTGGATCAACTTTCATTTGGGGATCTGATACGTCTAGGGTTTGAGCGAGGGCTGCTGCGCTCAAGTTACGATGTATGGGCTGGATTTCGTCAAGCTAGAGGAACAACTAGCCACACCTATAACAGGCTAAAGGCTGAGCAGGTGTATAGTGTAATCCCAGCTTTTTATCTTGAAGCACGTTTTTTATTCGATCATCTGAGGCAAGCGATTTCTAGTCAGGTGGGTAAATGATCGGAGTAACCGCTGAGCAGCAATCGTTGCTCCGTGACCTCTTACTCCGGTACGTGCCCGACACTGAGGTCTGGGTGTTTGGCTCCAGGGTCCGAGGGCCGGTGAAAGATAGTTCGGACTTAGATCTAGCTCTGTATCCAAAAAAAACACTAAGTATGTCCGCGATGGGTCTTTTACAAGAGGCCTTAAGTGAATCGGTTCTGCCTTTTAAGGTGGATTGTGTAGATACAACCTCGATAACGCCGGAATTTCGGGCTATTATCGAGCAATCTCGGCAGAGATTTATATGACGGCGTCTACCCTATAGGGCGGCCGTAATGTGACCTAGGTGAATGAGTGCTACTTCGCGGAACAGCTATCGTTTCAGTTTTAACCCTTCTTAGTCGCCTTCTAGGGTTCTGTCGTGATCTTTTAGTCGCTCGTTTGTTAGGCGCGTCTCTCTTCGCTGACGCGTTCTTTGTGGCTTTTCGGATTCCTAATCTCCTTAGAAGCTTTGTTGCCGAGGGGGCGTTGACCTCGGCGTTCACCCCTGTGTTCTCCAGCGCTTTAACTAAGGGCAAAGATGAGGCCCGCGAGACTGTACGTAGGATTATCGGATTTCTCTTATTAATTACATTAGCATTGACGGGGCTTTTAGTCGTGTGCGCTCCGGCGATTATCGATTTAATCGCGCCTGGATTTAGGGGAGATGGGAGTAAGTTTGAGTTGTGCGTAAAGTTAACGCGCATGATGGCGCCTTACATCGCCTGTGTCAGTTTGATAGCCCTGATAAACGCGGCGCTAAATGCGCTGAATATATTTGGAGCGTCAGCATGGGCTCAGGTGGTGATGAATATAGTGTTGATCTTTGGTGCTTTCGTTGCTACGCCGTTTGATCTCACTACGGCTACGGTTGTGTTAGCAGTGTCGGTTCTAATTGGTGGGGTTGTTCAGGTGCTTTTTCAGGTTCCAGCTTGTCGTCGTAGTGGCTTGTCCCTCAAGCCGTCTGCACGATTATTCTCTCGCGATGTTAGAGATGTTGTGAAACTCATGATACCGGCGACGCTTGGAGCCTCGGTTTATCAGATAACGATCTTCATGAGCACGATATTGGCTTCGCTGCTCCCATCCGGCAGCGTCTCATGGCTCTTCTACGCGGATCGTGTGGCCCAATTTCCTATCGGCGTATTCTCCGTAGCACTCGCCTCGGTGCTGCTGCCAGCGCTATCTAATGCTTCGGCAAAGAGTGACGATTCTTCGTTTACGCGAAATCTCTCTAATTCTCTGCGCTATACAAGCTTCTGTGTTATTCCGATGTCTGTCGGCATCGCTGTACTAGCCGTGCCAATTACGAAGCTTCTTTTTGAAAGGGGCGCATTTGATCAGGTGTCAAGTTTAAAGACAGCTATAGCTTTACAGGCACTCTGCTTTGGTTTGTGGGCCTCTAGCTGTTATTCGATGTTGGCGCGGGCTTTTATCGCCAGAAAAGATACGCTGACTCCAAGCCTAATCGGGCTGGTATCTTTGATGATAAATCTGGTCGCGTCGTTGTCTCTCATGGGTACGCTAAAAGTTGGGAGTGATGCTGGCTTCATAAGTAATGCTCTTGGAGCGATTCAAATGGGGATGACGAGAGTCTTTTCTGTTTCGCTAAGTCTAGGCCATGTGGGGTTAGCCGCTGCCTCATCGATCGCCGCCTTAGCAAGCCTGGCGTTAGCGCTCTTGCTGTTTCGTTTTAAGTTGGGGGTGTTTCCTTGGAGTGATTTTATATCGGCTACTTGGAGGTCTCTAGCTGCTTCGCTCTGTATGGCGATGGTGGTAAAGCTAGTAATCGGGACCGTCCAAAGTCCATTGTGGGTGTGTGTATTTAGCGTATTTTTAGGGGCTATTACCTTTATTGTAGCTTCGTTTTTGGTAAACTCGCGGGAGCTTAAGGAGGCGCTGTTGGTGACTCGCGCCAAGCTAAGTAAGCAAAAATAGCTGATGAGTATTCGCGAAAATGAAATCTGATGATTTGATAAGCCGAGATAAATCTGTAATTTGGCATCCCTTCACGCAGAGTGCTATTGAACAAGAGATGTTAGACATTGATCGGGCAAGCGGAGCTAGCTTGTTCCTGACATCTGGAGAGGAATTAATTGACGGTATCAGCTCTTGGTGGTGCAACCTTCATGGACACGGACACCCGGATTTAGTTAAGGCGGCAACGAATCAATTTAAGAGATTAGATCACGTTTTATTCGCCGGATGCACGCATGAGCCTGCGGTCGCTTTAGGTGAGGAGTTAGTGCGGGTCCTTCCAGGTGACATGGGGAAGGTTTTCTATTCCGACAACGGCTCTACCGCTGTTGAGGTAGCGCTTAAGATGGCTATTCAATGGTGGCACAACCGTGGGGATAGTCGCGGCACTATAGTGGCATTGACTGGCAGTTATCACGGCGACACCTTTGGTGCTATGTCCGCTGGAGCGCGGGGACTATTCACTAAGCCTTTTGACCAGATGCTTTTTCAAGTAGAGCATCTAGATGTTGATCAACCCGAGCAGGCTATCGCATCCATTGAGAGCTTGTGCGCAGCTGGGAAAGTGGCAGCGTTTATCTATGAGCCTCTTATTCAGGGAGCGGGTGGGATGCGCATCTATAGCCGCGATACTTTAGAGCGACTAATTGATATCTGTAAAAGCTATGGAGTTATCTGTATCGCTGATGAAGTAATGACAGGTTTTGGCAGAACAGGGCCGCTTTTCGCGTCTTCGAGTTTAAAGACCGCGCCTGACATCATCTGCATTTCAAAGGGTCTTACAAGTGGGTCTGTGCCTTTGTCGGCAACGGTATGTTCAGAGGAGATCTTTCAGGGCTTCGTATCGCGTGAGATGACGCATACATTTTTTCATGGCCACACATACACTGGTAATCCGATAGCGGCATCGATCGCTTTGGCGAGTCTTAAGCTTACAGAGTCAGACGAGTGCGCGGCGAATAGAGCTAGGATTCAAGCGGCGCATGTTAAGTGCGCACGGGAGCTGAGCGCGCTTCCGGCGGTTTCAAACGCGCGAGTTTTAGGAACGGTCATTGCGTTTGATCTGCTAGACCCTGAAGGGAAGGGGTACTTAAGCTCGGTAAGAGATGACGCGAGTCGATTTTTTAGGAGCCGCGGAGTTCTTTTGAGGCCTTTAGGAAACGTGGTGTATGCGTTGCCGCCCTATTGCATAACTGACGAGCAGCTTGAGCGGCTTCACAGGAGCATGATTGATTTCGCGGCTGGGGATGGGTTGGGAGCGCGTTTGACCACCATTTAGCCGGGCTAATCTTTTTCATCCTGCTTAAAATTTTTTTGCCTAGCTCGCAACCATGGCGCTTCGGCGCACGATATTCTGAGAGTCTTTTACCTACTAGAGGCTCTCTGATGATCAAATACCATCAAAAAGGCAGTGTGTTATTTATTACCTTCTCTGTGGAGGAAGGGCTCCTTTTTCAAGCGAACCCGCTTTGTACGGCTATCATACAGAGCTGTCTTGTAGCGGCATCGAAGCTTTATCCTATTAAGATATCTCACATTACTGCAGAGGCCACACACTTTCACACTATTATTACAGTTTTAAACCCGGACCATGTGCAGGCTTTTCTTAGGCATTTTAAGACCGAGTCGGCTCATGCGATTAATGCAGTCCTGGGAAGAAAAAAGAGAACAGTGTGGTGTGACGGGTACGACAGTCCACGAATTCTCACCCTATCTAAAGCGATGTCAATCATATCCTATATCTATGGCAACCCAGCCAAGGACAATCTCGTGTCATCAATAGAGGAGTACCCAGGATTCTCAACGTGGCAGATGTTTAGAACCGGTGAGACAACAAAGAGGTGGAAGAGATTTAGACGTCCGCAGTACAGGTGCCTTGAGCCAGAGAGCCATAACTTAAGAGGCTATACAAAAGAGGCTCAGCGACTCCTTGATGGATCGTCAGAGGTTGAGACATTTAACCTAGAGCCAAATGTTTGGATGGAGGCGTTTGGGATAACAGATCCTGAGCAGCAGAAACGAATTAACGATAGAATTGTTGAACGCGTACGCACATTAGAGAAGCGTGCTGCTGAGAAGCGGATACGCGAGAATAAGACCGTCATTGGACGCAGACGACTAGAGCAGCAGAAGATCGATACATCTTATAGACCGGACCGAAAGGGAAGGAAGACGTGGTGCCTCTCGGATAACCGCTCGTTAAGAATTCAGTATATAAAAA
>Ga0214921_10009585_pt1 | contig 12210 bp, 6 predicted proteins | sample LL1505_MetaG_FD_177992 | JGI IMG/M metagenome (GOLD analysis project Ga0214921, IMG submission 177992) | Freshwater microbial communities from Lake Lanier, Atlanta, Georgia, United States - LL-1505 | ecosystem: Environmental > Aquatic > Freshwater > Lake | place: USA: Georgia | collected 2015-05-28 | reverse complement strand
CAGAACTAGATGTGCGGATTGTAAATGAACTTTGTGCATTAACTAATGATGGTCTGAAATCCAAACAATCTCTTAATTGGTAGAAACTACCACTCGATGCAACATAAGACGGAATCTCTGCATAATTTTCTGGTGCAGAAGATACTGGTGACAAATAAGACATAACAGAATAGTAACCATCACCACCTGTGGTTGAATAGTAATCTAAAATTACTAATAAATTACCTTCAATTTGTGGTTGACCAATACCCAATGTTATAGTAGCAAAGTCATAATACGAATCTCTTTGACCATTATCAAATGTGAATCGTGATGTAACATCATATGTTGCATCTGTCAACATAGCAGTAGTTGGAACTTGTGCAGGACTCTTGGTGTCAATAATTTTAACAATTTGTTTTACATCGGTAATATAGAGTTTTTGTGGTTGACCAGCAGAAACGATACCAGCATTTTGAACATATACTTGGCCATTGGTCAAATCAACTTTTGTATTGGTTAAAACTGTTGTGCCTGTGTAGTTTACACCTGATGTATTACCTGTTACAAGATTTTTTGCTTTCAATACAAAGCTTGTATCGTTACCATTACTTACAAAAGCTTTGGCGATAATTGTTGCTGTGAAAGCACCTAAATCTGATGTTGGTGTTGTGAATGTGGCAGTACCACCTGATCCACTAATGGTACAACTTCTACTTCCGATTCCCCATGGAACAACTTGGCCAACACGCAAACCACTTGACAAAGGATTGGTCACAATAATTTGGAAATTTTGTGAAATAGAATCTTGTGATAAAGAACCTGTGCCTAAGAAACGAAGTGTAGATGTTGGTGCAGAACCAAATGTCAATGCAGCTGAAATGTTTCCACCAGAAACGGTGAAAGAAACATTTCGGAATACTTGGGTCGTTGTAAATGAAGAATTGTTTGCATAAGAAACAAAAGGATTACCCAAGTTAAAGATTAATTCTGGTGCTGATTGATTTTGAAGAATGTTATCTCCGTTTGCCGTGCCATCACTCTTATTTGAATTATCAATAACAGCATTAGCAGTCATAACATATGGTGTGCCAGAAGTTGCACGAATCATAGATTCATAGTCAGAAACATCAAAACGAATTGTAAATTGTGATGTTGTATCTGGTGCTACGGTAAAAGGTGCATCAACAAAAGCATATTTTGTAGAACCGTCATAACGAGTAATTGTTCTAAAATCGCCAGCAGATGTTCCGTTATCAATACTGATAGTTACAGTTTGATAAGCATTGGCCACATTTGAAAATACATTGGTATTTGGTAACTGAATATATGAATTGTTAGCAGAAGCTAAAGCTGCATTTGCACCTAATGTTTGATTCTGTATATTGTAAACATAGGCTTTGTAAATATAAGCTGCACCGTTTTGTGTATTTGATGTGCTAGAATAGATTAAGTTACGAATGTAACCTGTCGCAGCTCGTGTAGAATTATAAGAATTTTGATTTGTTAATACTAAACTAGAAGGTGCAACAGTATGAAAATCTACTTGTGGTGATGTTGTAACATCAAACACACCGTTACAAGAATTAACATAAAAGTAATTACCATAATTAACAAATACAGGATTGTTTGTTACTGTTGTCTGTGTTCTTGCACGGTCATTTGTGAGTATAACATCAGATTGGTTCTCTAAACGATAACCACGAACATATGAAATACCTTTTGAAATAGTTAAATCATATTGGGCAGAGTTTATTGTATTTGATTTTGGTGTTAATGTATAATCATTTACAATGAAGTCACCGTTGGTATCACTGGTGCGTTTTGCAAAGTAATCATCAATTACGGAGTAAACGGTGCCGTCAACTTGTTTAACAATACTTCCATCAACTAAACGAACCAACTCAATAAAGTTATCATCATCACCAAAAGAAATTGTTCTTGTTTCTAATGTTAAACTAATTTTATATCGGTCTGCACCTGGTGCCTGATAGTTTGTGGCATTAAATGCTGGATCCAAAAGAGATGAATCATCAACATAATCTACAATCGATTCAACCGCATTTAAACCAACACGAACAGATGGTGTTGAACTATACTTTGAAAGAACAGTTGTCTGTTCTGTGGCCACCACAAAGTTACCATCAACGTAAAAAATACCTTGTGAAATAGAGGCAACAGATGATAGTCCTGTGGCTGGGTTATTAACTGTGGCTGTGATAAGAGTTGCAGTTAAGTTTGAACCAGTTAGATTGATTGTATCACCAGAAGCAAACTGATTACCTGAAATGTAAGAAACAATAAGTGTTGGTGGGTCACCAGCACCACCTGAAGCGGTTGTAGTGGATTCAACATGAGCCACAACTTTAGCTACAACACTTCCATCTGTGCTTGTTATGATACCATTTTGAAAATTTTCTGCTATAACAGTTGCACCAGAACCATCAGTAGAGTTTAATTTTAAATAGTAGACATTTTGATTTACAGTAACTTTACCACCAGAAATAGGAGTATTCTGTGCGAAGATTGCATCTGCAAAACTTGTAATTTGGTTTTGAAGAATGGTTTGAGATTGAGTTAATTCACGAGCTTGAACCGCATAACCAGGTTTGAACAAAATACGATGGTAGTTTTTGTTCGCATCGAAATCATCATAGTATGGGTCTACATTAAAATTGATTGTCATTTTTTCTTTCCATTAAAATCTTAGGACAATACGGAATTGTTCTGTGCTATCAGGACTTCTTGTTACACCTTCTCTATTTTCTATGTATGCCATATATCCTGAGAAGGTGATAAAATCGGGTTCAACAACGGACAATAAAGTTCTAATGGCACCAGAAACAGGACCACTAGCATCTTGTATCAAAGCATCATTAACTGTAGGAGTTCCTGTTATATTTATGACTCTAACCACATTGGCTAATGCATCAAAACTAGCAATTTTTCCAATAAATGTTGCTGTAGCTTGACTAGATCCTTGATATATTGTTTGACCTGGAGTATAAACTCCTGTTCCGGCAGATACAAATAACTGAGTTGTTGCATCATATAAAGAGTTGTTTGCTAATGTTGGTGGGTTTTGTGCAACAGATTCTTGTGATACAGGATCAAGTAACAATCCAATTTGGTAATAAGTTACATCAGTTGGTACTAAACCACCTTCATTTTCCATAAACTCTAAAGCCACCATAACACGAGAACATCCAAGTTCTGATAATGGATCGAAACCATGACCACCAACAGGTGATGTTGGTGCAATTACAACGGCAGGAACATTTGGTGTTGAATAACCGGTTGACGGTGCAATAGTTACTGTTGAGTAAGTATAATTTTGACCTGTGTTTGAAACAGAAACATCATACAGATAGCCAGCACCATTTACTAATGCGGTTGCATTTGCGTATTGGCCATCACCAGAAATTGTTATCGTAACTCCACCAGAACTGTATCCTTGGCCAACAGAAGTTACATTGATAACTTCAATTGATCCTGCACCAGCAAAAGTAGAAACAGGATTTGGAATGTTTGTGCCTATTGGGACCGGCATCCAACTTGTATCAAAGAACTTTTGTTTTAAACCAGAATCCAATGAATACATATATTTCCATTTATAACCATCAGAAGTCTTAACTAAGAAAGAATTATCAAATGTTCCTGGTAAAAACTGTGGTTCTACGGTAGATGGTTCACCATCATTGTTCCACAAACATTTAAAAATTTGGTCAAATCTATTTCTAACATAGAACTGTTTGATTAATAAACCATCAGCATCAACCGCAAACATATTTTCATCATCAGTATAATAATCATAAGTTGTTCCGGTTGTCCAATCAATTCTTTCAATAACAGGACTAATATCAGCTGATGTGATTAATTTAGCAGAAATTATATTTTTAAAAACTTCTTTAATATTTTTTTCTGTTTCCTCAAATGCTGGAGGTTGGGTAGGGTTTGGCCAAGGAGTTACATTGCCAATAAATCCGTAGAATGTATTTAAATTTGTAGTAACTACTTCTGATCCACCCGGAGCATAATAGTATTGTAATACTTCATAAATTTTACTACCAGAAAGAAGTTGTGCTTGTGTATTGGATGTTGCCATATTCTATTCTCTATTATGGGTGTGTAATTGCTACAAATGTATTAGCCAATGTTCCATCTAAGCAATAATACTTAGCATAAATGGTTGATGTTGCCGGTATATTATATGTGGTTGAATTGACAGTTGAATTGATAGCAGAACAACCATGCGTAAATGTTTGGCCAGTGCCTGCGGTATTTGTTAACCAAAATTCAACAGCTTTTCCAACAGTAAAATTGGTTAAGGTAACAGCCAAACCAGCTGAAGTTTGAGCACGATAAACAGGACCATCTGCAAAACTGATAGTGATAGCTGTTTGACTGCTAGGATAAGTGTTTGCTGCGTAAACAAATCCTTTTTGTGGATTTATTACACCAGAAAATTCAACGGATTCACCATTAAAGGATGCAATTCTATTTAATGTGTTACTACCTATAGGCATATTCCACATTTCAATACGAGTGCCACGATTAGAGTCTGTGTGATTTTCTGTGGCTACAATGTCAATACGACCTACACCTATAGGTGCATAACCTGTGGTACCATATCCGTTACCGGAAATTCTCATCAATACATCACCATTTGCAACCGCTTGTGGTGCTAATCTTGTACCTCTTGAACTCCTACCAGCAAATACAACATATGTGTTGGCACCATAGGAATCAGCAACAATACGAGAAGCTACATTTTGTTTACCTGAAATGTGTAACATATAACCATCATTAGATGGAGTGGCTACACCAGCTGTTGCTGAAATGGTTACAGCAGCTTCAGTTGGTGAGAAGTTTGAATTGGCTAAAACTAATGTGCCATTGGCAGTTAAATTACCAGACACATTAAAACTACCAGCAGTAAATACACCATCGGTATTCGCCAAAGCCGTATTGGCTTTATTGTAAGCAGACTGTGCAAACTGATTTACTTGGGTAATGTTGGTGTTCTGTGTGAGATTAACACCTTCAATAATAGAAATACTTGTGTTTTGGTTGGTGTTGATGGTTTCAATGCTATTCAGACGAGTATTTTGTGTGGCATCAACACCTTGTGTGATGATAGTATTAGCATTAATTGATGTTATATTGCCTGCAGCTGTATTCTGCGTGGTACCATCTGCAAATTTGATAGGCATCTTTAAAGATAGACCAACACCATCTTCGATTCTTGCAACCTCATTGGCCTGTTTATGAGCACCAGTAAAGAAAACTAAATCAGTATTTGCAACCGCTGTACCAATCCATAAATTACCTTGTTTTTGACCATCTGTGCCGTGCATATACAAATAACCATCATTATTGGGCAAATCAAAAGTTGGATCGGCATCCATGTTTGAACCTTGAACACCCAAATCCAAATAATTATTTGAGTTGTCGCCATCATCTGATGTTATAACAATATCAGCTGAACCTTTTTCACTAAGGTTTTGAAAGTTAACTTGTGAAAAAATTGCAGTATTACTAATAAATTGTGCCACAGAATTTGGTAACAAAAGACCTGTATTTGAAGTACCAACATTTAAAATATTGTTAGCATATAAACCTTGAGCTAAGACTGTGGTAGAAAACTGTGAAGTTGTATTAGTGGTCTTATCCACCACCACAAATACTGTGTTGGCGTTATTGGCTGACAATGCAGCTAAATTAGGAAGTTCTGTAATTTTTATTGACGGCATTTTTACCCCGCTAATATATAGCTAGATGATTCTGTGGTCAAAATAAGACCACTTTCTGTTAATAATTGTGGATACTCATACTGATTTATCACACCATAAATCATTACATAATCAGTATTTGCTGTTTTGTTTACTGTTATCAATGCATTGTTTATTGGCCCAAATGAACTATTTGCAACCTTTATGTTACCGTTGCTAAACACTTGTTGAACTGTATAGTATGGTCCACCATTCAATGAAACACTATCACCTACAAAAATAATATTGTTTGCTGGTGTCTTATCTGTAAATTTACCATCATATTGACCAGTAACCGATACTATATTTATCACATTTGAGGAAGCGTTTGCAGAACCTATGGCCACATTTGCAAAAACAACAAACACATTATCTTTCATTGTAATTTGATTATTTGCATAATCAACATTCGTAACAACTGAGTATGCGTTAAGTTTATTGGTTGCAGAGAATTCAACTATGTCATTTGCAAAAATTGTATTTCCAATATTTGCTGCAACCGTATTGACAAAACGAATAATATTGGTACTAATTTGGCCAGCCTGAGTATTTGCCTCTATTCTACCTAGTGCAGATGGACCAGCAAAAGTATCTATGTGATAACCAACTTGAAAATTAGTGTCTGAATCCATTGAGAATGTATTTGAACTTCTCAATAGATTTCTTGGTCTCATCCTCATACCAGCAGGATGTAAAAGATTTAATAAAATTTCTTTATATTTTACTAACGATTGTTCTACTGACAATATGTAAGTAAAGTTATTATAATCTTCACTTTCTAAAACTAATCCAAGAGATGATAGTTGCCCGTCATTGTTCAACCATTTACCCGCACCAACAATTAGTCCATCTAAGAAAGATGCGGTTGCTCTTGCATTTCCATCTCCGTAACGAATAATACTGGTTGGATTTCCGTTACTATCGGTAAAATATGTTTCTGGTTGTAAACTATATGTTACGGAATCTCTATCAAATTTTATTGGTAAAGAACTATTGTAAGTACCAATATAATCGTAACCACGAATACGATAAATGTCAGCTCTTGTATTTGCTGGTGCAGCCGTAGTTAGTTTTAAAACTGAATAGACATTTGCAGAATATGAAGAAGTATTTTGTGCAGAGCCTTGGTAAATAATATCACCAGTTGCAGGCACAAAATTAATATTAACATTACTTACGGCAAAATCAACAACCTTGAGAGAAACATTTGGTTGACTTACATAATCTTCGCCAGGATTTAATATTGTAATACTTGTAATTGAACCAGCACGGTCTGTTGTTGGTGTAAGAATAGCTCCTTCTCCCATAATACCAGGAACAATCAATGAGGCACCTGAACCTGAGTTGCTATTAACTGTAACAGTAGGAAGAACTGTTGATGTGTATCCTAAACCACCTCGTGGATAAGAAAAACTGGTATTTCCATTTCCATAAACATAGTCAGCAGAAATAATTGAACCTGCAGCATTAACTTTCACATTAGCATATGCACCAAATCCTAAACCACCAGAAATTGTAATTGTATTGGCATTTCCATAATTTGTACCGCCATCCAATATTTTAATTGGTTGTAATATGCCCAATAATCTGAGAGAAGAAGTGTTTGCTGTAGTATCAATACTATACAAAGAATCAGTAGCGATTGATGGTGTTGAAGTATATCCTAAACCTTGATTGGTTAAGTCAACAGAAGCAATTGGACCAACCTGTAATGTTCTAAATGTTAAAGCATCGAGTAATCGAGAATTGGTATTTGCCGGCACAGCAAAATTTGTATAGTTGACCACATTATTGGCATCACCAATTTGAACTGTTGCAACTAAACCTAAACTGTTTGCCGTAATAAATCCAAGATTAATTAATTTTGTATCATCAATTAAGTTAATTTCTGCAGCTGCACCTGAACCACCGCCGCCTGAAAAAGTGATTGATGAATTGGGATACACTCTGTAACCATGAGAACCATCTGTTACCAATAAACTATTTACAGAACCAACTGTTGTTGTTCCTACTTCTGCTGTTGCACCAATAGGACTTGCAACATCAGGATTCAAACCATTTAAAACAAGAACTGGATCACCTGGATTATAAAATTGTCCACGGTTATTTGGATTAATTCTTATCTGAGAAATAACACCAACTACTTTTCCTCTTAGAGTAGTTGCACCAGTAGGTATAGTTACGCCAGAATTCTGTAGGTATACTTGGCCATTGTAGAAATACACATCTAAATTATTTGAATCTACAACACGAACAAACTCACCAGATTCAAACAACCTTTGAATGTTAGAAATGAATACTTCTGTTTTGGTACCAACTGCCGAAGCATAATCAACAGTTGCAAACGACTTTGAGGTTTCACCAAATAGTTTTAAATTATTAATCTTTAACCAATTGGTATCAACAGAATTAATTCTTAGAGATTTCGAAACAATCCATTTACCATCTGATGCTCGCAAAACAACATCAGAGGTATTGAACAATAGAGCATCTGTATTATAAAGAGCTCTGAATAAAAACTGATAAGATTTTTCTACACCTTTTGCCTGATAAAGTTCTTTTGCAATCTTTAAGAGTTTTCTTTTATCAGCCAATGCATCTGATGGAATGTAAGGCAAAAAATCTGACATAAAGTAGTTGATAAACCCATCAAGAGTATTATCAACATCCATGTAATTTAATAGATTTTTTGCACCATATTCCACACCTTCACCGCTGGTGTTTGCTGTAGTGACAAAACTATTTGCAGAGTAAGCAGTTTCTAACCATTCATAATAGGCTTCAATAAAAGCCACAAAAGTAGAATAGTTTACATTATCCCGAACAAATTCAGGTAATTGTTCTGCAACAAGCAGTGAGGTTTTATAATCGTTTGGAATCATTTATTAAATCTTTGCTACAACATCAACATTAATGGCATTTGGATCAGTTATGTCCAAAGTAATAATTTTATCCCTAGCAGACGAGATAATTGTTGAAGTTGGTACAGCTTGCAAACTCAAAACTCCTAATTCATTATTGACATTAGATGGACTAAAATCTGTTAAAGTTACAACACCAGTAGAATAGTTTACACTACCTGCATTAGAGTTGAGAATTGTTTTGACACCATTAAAGAAGTAGTATGTTCTGAGTGTGCCTTGATTACCAGCCAATACTGCGATTGCAGAGGCTAAAGAACCACCACCACCTGTAATTTGAACAAGTGCTTGTGTATAATTAACACCAGCGTTTGTTACTGTAATACTCCTAACCTGGCCGTTAACAACAGTTGCTTCAGCTGTTGCGCCTGTTCCGTCACCAACAATTGTTACTGTTGGAGTTGAGGTGTAATTAAATCCAGGATTGATAATATCAATTTGTTCAATGTATGTAGTTGAAGAAGGTGTTTCTTCTAAAAATACCGATTCAATTAATGCGTTATTGTTTTGTCCGTCAATAATTTGAAAACTTGGTGTGATACTAATACTCTTTCCAAAAATATCTTTTTTGAGTGGTGTACCATATTGGAATGTATATGTTGTTGGTGAATTCAAATTAGGTACAAACCTTTTTTGTAAGACCAAATTGGCATCGTTAGTGATAATAGAAGGACTTACTGATTGAACAGTAGAAATTAAAGATGACAATTTAAATGTTGAGTTGAATGTATTGAGAGTATCTTCACCAAAAACTTGAATTGAAGCCAAAATAGAATCTTCTAGTTGTGCTGAGGTTAAGTTTGTTAGTTTTGGATCATACAAAACATTTGAATTGATAACCAAATAGGTATAATCAACATCAATAATTTTGGGTTCAACTGTAATTACAGAAATTGGTTTGATAATTTCTTCTGTGATGATTTGTTTTTGTGTTTGAGTTAGTAAATAACCACCACTTGGTTTGATTGCAACAAAAATTACACCATAGATTGGTGGATTGTTTTCTTCTCCACCCCACACATTGACAGCATCAATTGGAAAGACACCTTTGTTGTTTTGAATTAAGTAGATATAATCTTCTTTGGTAACTGCACGACCTTGTGCAGAATAAGATTTAGGTGCTGTGTATTTAATTGATTCAATAGATTCTTTGTCTGCGCCTGAAGTAGCTGCAAGAACAGGTGTAATTGTGGTTGTTGAATAACCAGAAACAGAATCCATCAAAACAAAACTATTTGCTTCAGCAGCTGCCGTGCCACTTGTAATGATATAAGAAACTGTTACAATATTTCCATCAACTAATGCTTGGCCAAGAACACCATCACCAAAATAGATTTGATAGTTTCCATTACCACCTTCTTGTAAGAAGTATGCCTTTGTTGTGTCGTTTAAAGCCAAATAATCATCGACTAAGTTATATACTTCTGAATAAGTGTTAGCAATACTTTGTTGAACACTTACTGTAAGAGAAGTTGTATCTACATTAGGATCAGGCAGTTCAAATATTGCTGTTGGATTAGCAGCTGAATCATAAGTAAAAGTCAATGTTACGGGTTCACCTTGTTTAATAACAACATTGTTGAAAGTAACTGTGTTGTTTGCTAAATCAGTATTGTTTGTTAAACTGTTTGTTGTTACAAAAGTGTAGTTTACACCATCTATTGCTTCAGATATGAAAGATGTAAATTTAGGTAGAGTTAAAGATGAATCTGTAACACCACTAAACACAATATCAATTTGTGCAGTTGGTGCCTGTGAAGAATTTGGCGTGTAGTTTAATAGTTTGGCGTGAGAAACAACAGAACCTCTCTGAATTGCTGAATCCAAGAACATTTCATTGGCAACCATATTCAAATAGTATGCTTGATATTGAGTATTGTATGCCAATAAGTCTATAAGAACAGATAAAGCAGAACCTTCGTAGTTATAGTCTTGTAATGTGGATTGAGATTGTAAAAACCTTTTGAGATTAGTTTTAATTAAATTAAAATCTAAATCTGTTACTTGAATATTAGAATTTACGCCTGCCATTTTATCTGTTTCTCTCTAAAAGAAGTGTTACAACTGTTGGTAGTGTTGCATTTTGTATATAAAATTCCAAAGTCGCCTCATATGCATTTTGGTCTGGATTTGCTCTTACCACAACACTCTTTAATTGTGCTCTTGGTTCATAATTGTCTATTACACTTTGTATTTCAGACTCTAATGATGAAGAAGTTATTGGTGAAATGGGTTCAAACAATAAAGAATTGATATTTGAACCTAAATCTGGATTAAAAGGCCTTTCATAGTGATTTGTTAGTAACAAATTTCTTACAGACCGAATAACTGCCATTTCGTCATAACTAAGGGCGATATCGTTAGTCACCGGTTTACGAGTGAACGTAAAGTCGATGTCTGAGTATATTTTAGTTAATGTGTTGATTGCCATCTTTTATTTATTCTGCTCTAGGAGTAAATTCGCTTTTCGGAATCTCAATTTGCGTCAAAAAAATTCTTGGGCCGGAACGCAAAATTTCGAATTTTCCGTATTATGTGTTTGCACTTAGGTTATTCACCAAAGTTGGTGTGCCAATCAAATTCTTAACCAAGTAAGTTTGTGTACCACCCATAGCATTGAATTGTTGTAAAAATGCAGTATCTCTCATAACCTGTAAAGAATTCTGATAAAACGACCAATCCGCCAATCTTCGTGTGCTAAGAACATTGGTGGTATTACTACAATATGCACTTACTGTATCACAGATAGTGGCTGTATTACTTGTGCTGACATTGATTAATGGTGCATAGGTGCTTAATTGTATGGTATTTGCGTCCAGTATGTCTTGTATAAACAAACTTGTAAAACTACCCAATATTGCATCAGTATTTTGTTGCGCTCCGTCAGTTTTAGTCAAAATCATCATAGATTGTTGGCCAACACCAAAAGCCGCATCATATGATGGAAAATAAGCTGTATTTGACACCAATGATACACCAGCAATATTGTTGGTGTGTGATTTAAATGCATTAAGTTCTATAACTAAATTATTGGCGGCCACCTCTAATGTAGAAGCTCCAATCGTATTTGCATTAGCCGCAATTAATGTGGCACTGGAAATCATACTGTTTACTGCATTAACAGTTGGATTTTGAAAATAATCTGTTCTAACTGGTGAACCAGCTTCTAAAGCACTAACTTGCCATTGTGCAAACTGTGGTGTGCTATTTGCAATCAATGATAATGTGTTGGATGCACCATTAGATAAAGTATCAGCACCATTAAATCGTGCTGTATCAAAGTTTAAACCGTATCTATCAAAAACTGACATTATATTCTCTCATTAAGGAAGTGGCATTTGTTGTATGGGTGGCGATGTTGGCCTACCCAAATTACCAATATGTTGGTGAGTATCGTAAATCATCCGAATCGTTGGTGCCCCGCCAAGTGGATCCATTAGGATACCACCATAAGTGATGACAGTACCAATGACTGCTGGTGCGGTGACCATGGTTGAGGCGTTAACGACACCAGGAACCGTTGGAGTAGGCGGAGGAAA
>Ga0214921_10009582_pt1 | contig 12212 bp, 7 predicted proteins | sample LL1505_MetaG_FD_177992 | JGI IMG/M metagenome (GOLD analysis project Ga0214921, IMG submission 177992) | Freshwater microbial communities from Lake Lanier, Atlanta, Georgia, United States - LL-1505 | ecosystem: Environmental > Aquatic > Freshwater > Lake | place: USA: Georgia | collected 2015-05-28 | reverse complement strand
GAGGGACCCGAACAATACGAGTTTGTTCTCGAGTCTGTCGTATTTAGCGACGGAATAAGCCGCTTCATTTATAAATCGGAAATCGTCCCTGAACAGTACTTTCCGAAAATGGTGTATATTTTTAGCGCAATTATGGGTGGGTATGAATATGTGGGCGAGTATGTGAATAAAAAGGGTCTTATAGTTCGAGGCGAAAATAACTATGTTCTAATTTCGTCCTGATTTTCGTCCTGATTTTTATAGGAATACGGATATTTTAGGATATTTTTTACTAGACAAATACAATATAATACAAATACAAATACAAATCTAAATCTAAATAAAAATATAGCAATAAATATTTCATAGATGCAGAGTTGTATTTTAGAACCAGAATATGCGTCTTGTATTTATCGCATCTCTTTTATTTCTTTTTTGTCTTCCATATACGCAATACAATGCGAGTGTTATGATTTAGCCGCTGTACCGGGTGGTGTATTTTTGACTTCTATCAACTATTGGCGCGAACCGGTCTATGGGTGGAGACGAAATCTAGATATGAGTTATGTTGCATGCGCGCTAATATATCAAACCTATCGTGCGTATCATTTATTATCGTCGTCATCTTCATCATCTTCGTCACAAAGCCAGGCATTACTAGCGTATTATACCCTAATGGGTGTCGGTATGATGTGTTACTGTTTAAGTTTGCATTTATATAAAAAAAAGGACATTTGGAGTTCAACGTATGTCCATTGTTTGGTGCATTTGCTGGCGAATTCTGCGAATGTCGTTCTATACAGTGGCATCAGGGACGGGATGGGGAACGGGCAGCCACCAAGCGGGAGCGCTCCGGCGTTTTGTCCACGAAGCGATGCGCCGTTTTTCCGGTGACATATAGTATGCGCGATACGATTTCACGGCATCGCCTTCCGGGTCTTTGTACTGGTCGGGCATCGCAAGCGCGAAGGGTGTGACGCCCTCGGATTCAGGACACGGGAATTTGTCGTCGGCGGGGATATTTGCGCGAAGGATTTGCGCGACCAGGTACGACTTGTGGATTTTCGTCTCGGGGTGACCATAGCGGTATTTCCATTCGGCGTGAAGGGCGTCGGCGAGGTCAAGTGTCCAGATGAAATTCGCGCGGGATGTGCGGCACCAGATGGTCACGGGATGGTTCTTGTGCGCGAGTTTGTAGATGGAGTTGCTTAGATCTTCGGGAATTTCGGGGGTGAGAATACGCATCGCCGTGCTGAGCATTTGGACCGCCTCAAGCAAGATTTTGTTCACGTGTTTGTCCATCATTTCTTCGGCGGCTCTGGCGGGGTCAAGTGAGAGGATGAATAGATTCATTTTTTTGAATTTTGTAAATTCTGGCAATGCTTGTAATGCTTATAGTATAGGATTTAAAAGATTAAATTCATTTCAATTTTCTATTGAGGTTTTCTTGTCAATAAAATTGAAATGAATAAATGTCTGTAAATGGTATGCAGTATCGAAAAGAAAAAAAACAACAACATTGTCAGCGTCAATGTCAGCAACCGGGAAATATTTGGGAGTCGAAGTGGAAGTGAAAGAGGGAACGCTAAGGCAGAGGAAGACGCAGACGAAGACGCAGAGGCAGAGGCAGGATGAACTTGATTACGACGAAGAAAGAGAATGTGAAATTCTCAGAAATGAAATCGAGAGAATTCGCAAAATACGCGAGAATATGACACCGAAGCCGAAGAATGGCACGAGTCACATCGATGATAATTACAACAACTCGCGTGTCAATTCATGTGACATTACAGGAGAAGAGTTCATGATTGTGTGCGAGGAACTATGGATAGATTTCAAAAAGTGGACGAACAAGCACGAAAATCTCACAAACTCAGCTTCCACCTTTCGTCGTGCTGTGGTGCGAATGCGCTTTGCTATCTTATTCGTATTGTTATTTGCGGTTTTGTTTCGCTGGTACGTTGGTGCAGGTAAGGATGCTTGTTCGTACGGAGTTGGGTACGGAATGTTAAGTTTTGTGTGTGAAGTCTTGCGTTACTTTGGCGAAATTATTGTGATTGTCTTTATGAGTTTCATTGCTGCGTTTGCTGGTTTGTCGCCTTTTGTGATTGGGGCGTGTATTTTTGAATACGATGAATTGTTTTTCGACCAGGGGGAGGAGGAGGAGGAGGAGGGTGCGGATGCGGATGCTGGCGTGGATGCGGATGCGGAACATCTAAAAAAAGAGTGATGATGTGTGTGATGATGTGTGTGATGTGTGTGATGTGTTACTAATATTTTTTTAATTTATTACTGTTGTTATTGTCCCGCATTGACGAATCTTAGAGGGGTGTTGATTGTGCTGAGTACCGATGAACCTGTTCTGATTGATAAAAATGATAAAATAATAATACATTTACTATATTTACGTAAAAAATACTTACCTTTATTATACGATTCTACGTTTCTACGCATTTAAATTTCTGTATTTAATATCTTATTATTTAGAGATTTAACTTATTCGTTTTTATTACCTCTTATTATTATATCTATTTATTTGTTTTAATTTTAGAAAAGTATTAGGTTATATGTGCAATATTTATTTTTTAATCTATAGTTAATATATATTATATTGAATTAAGTTAAATAATGCCCGCAGCACCACAAGTAGTATCATCATCAACATCATCATCAATATCAGTGCGTGAAGCATTTATTGCAGCAGCGGTAACACGAGCAGAAGAAGCAGCAACAGCAGCAGCAGAATCGGCAAAAAAGGCAGAAGCATCATCACAAGCAGCAGCAGCAGCAGCAGCAGCAGAGCCATCAGCACAAAGTGAAGCAGATACAGCAGCAGCAGCAGCAACAGAAGCAGCAGCAGCAGCACAAGAAGCAAAACAAGCAGAACAAGCAGCAGCAACAGCAGCATCAAGAGGAGCATTGCAAAAAACAACAGACGCAGCAGAAGCAGCAAAAAAAGCAGCAGCAGCAGCAGCAGATGCAGAACAAAAAGCAGCAGAAGCAGCAAAAAAAGCAGCAGCAGTATCACCAGCAGCAACAGCAGCAGCAGCATTATCTTCACCATCATCAGCATCAGCAGCAGCAGTATCATCACCATCATCGTCAGCAGCACAATCAGATGTTTATTATTTTATGGAATCATGGGGTAATAATACTAGTATTATTAAATGGTATGCTGGTGATAATATATTGGATGATGCTAAAAAAATAAAAAAAATAATTGAATATCAACAAATATTTCGAATTGTTAATCTAGGTAACCTACGAATTAGACCAGTAAACGGCGCTATTTTATCAATAGATGGTACTAATAAATTAAGTTATTTTGATTATAATTATTTTAAAATTACAGTCGAACAAAATGGTCAAAATGGTGGTGGTAGTCTTCTTAATAAATTTGGTTTTGTTGATGAAAAAGAAGCTAAAAAAAGAAGTGAACTAAACCAATTTCTTGGGTTGGGGATTAATCTAATCCCAAAAAAAGTTGTTAGTCTTTTATCAGATGGTGACAGATTGATAGGAATGTGTTATAGTGAGTGCGGTAGTTCAGATATTGATAGAGAATTTTTTGGTAAGATAGAGACAAATCGGTTAATATGTATTAAAAAAGGAGATATTGAAAATGTAAAAATATTATTTTTTACTGGACATTCCTTGGGTTACGTTTTTTTTAATGGAACTGTTAAATTTGATGATAATGGAAATTTTATCGGACTTGTTGAAGGAAGTCTTTTGAGAAAAGTGAAGGATTACGAAAACGTATATCAAGTTTTAAAAGGAACTTTTCAAGGAACTACTGTAACACCTGGTAATACTAATGAATTCTTACAATATGGTTACACTGCCTACACTGCCTCAACGTTATCGGCGACAGGGTATGCAGCAGGTTATGTTGAGTGGAATTTGCAAAACCCATTCCCATTGGCTAATATGACAAAACCTGGTATTACTTTTTTAAACTGGAACTTTGGTCCTGTTACAGTAGAAAAAAGAAAAGTTACTTCTGGTGATCATGGAGGTTCTGAATGTACTAGTATGTACTATACGTCATATAGTTTTGATTTCAATAGTATTCATAACCCACAAAGATTGATTACTGATGCTTCATCCCCCAACACTAGTTTACCCGGTAAGCCAAAAATAGAATTTATTAAAAAAGAAGGATATACTGATTTTTTCCATAACGCAAAAGTTACTTTATTACAACTTAAATTTAAAGTAGCAAAAGGAGTTTTTTGTATTATTGAACTAGCTAAATATGAGGGAAAACCAGTCCATCGTGTTAGAATTTATAAAACTTACGATGATGCAATTTCTGTTAATATTGAACAACCAGCCAGAAAAGTTAAAAAACATGGATTATTTATTGGTTTAGATCCAAGTAATGCTTCTGCTATAGAATTTGTTTCATTTTATGAAGTAGATGAAAGAGGAGATACAACCGGTGTTAACTATGAAACTAAACTAGTAACAGAAAACAACACAAGTAGCAAAAGAAAAAAAATAGCTACAATATTATCAACATATAATCAAGAATTTATGTCTAAAAAAATTAATAAAAACATTGATAAAAAAGGTTATGGTCCTGTTAAAAATTGTAGAGAACTAGATGAATTTACTAAAGAATCATTTAAATCTTCTCTCAGTGCAGCGGTTGTATCTTTTGAATTATTTTTAAATACGGATGGTCTTGTTGGTATATTAGAAAACTATCTTAAACCTGCCGCCGCAGCCGCCCCCACACCTCAAGATTCAATTAAGAAAAGTTTACTTGATGAGGTTACAGCCATGAAAACGACATTAGATTCTGAATTAAGAAAAGCGATGGAATATGTTGAATCTGCCGAAATGGCTGAATCTTATGTTGGTAGTGTAAAAAAAAGCAGTTTTAGGGATTTTTTTAATAAAAGTCCCACAACAGCATTACCACCACCAGGATCACCATCAGGATCACCATCAGGATCACCATCAGGATCTCCTATATCCATAACTCTAACCAAGTATATAGATGATGATACTACGTTTAAGTTAGTAGATGAACCATCCATAAACCAAATACTTAATCAATCTCCTGGTAGCTATATGTATAATAGTGATAATACTAGTATTGCTACTATAGACAATATTACTGGAGATGTAACGCTTATCACCAGAGGAACAGCAACCATTACTATAAAGGATAGTCGTAGTGATGCTATCGCAACAATAAATCTGACTGTCGAGCAAAGTAGACCACAATCACCAGCACCAGCACCAGCACCAGCACCACCACTTACATTGGAAGAAGGGTGTATTGCTACGTATAATGGCGAAAAAGTATTTGTCGAAGAAAAATATAATAATAATCAACATAAAGTTAGAAAAAATGATAGAAAATTATATGTTGTATTTGATACATCTCTAACCCCCTTTATGTCCGCTGCTGATGTTACTGCATCAAAAGAAAAAGGTATTAGAACATATGACATGATATCCAGACCGAAGGTGGGGTGTATTGCTTTTATGAAAAGACAAGGAGAATATGTATATGTCGTTTCAATTGATAGTATTAATAATAATGCTGAGGTTCTTATTACAGACGGAAATAAATCTACCGTAAAAGCGGATTCTCTAATCAGTGTTATGTCGGCACCCGATGTTAGAGAAGAAACAAATAAAGGCGTACTAATAATGGATATATTAAAAAAATTTTCGTCAGCAGCAGCAGCAGCAGCAGCACCAGCACCAGTATTGGAAGAAGGGGGTATTGCTAAATATAATGATGAAAAAGTATTTGTCCTTGCAATTGATAACGCTGGTTATATTAATATTAAAAATAAAGATAAACGTGAATTTCCAGTAAGAAATACTGCTCTAACCCCCTTTATGTCCAAAGCTGAGGTTGATAATAGTGGTCAAAGAATAGACCAACTGTTAGCAGGAGGCAAGGGCAGAAGAAGAAGTACTCGCAAATATCAGAAGCGACGTGGTCGTGGTAATGGTAATAATGGGCGCAGACGACTTACTCGTAAAGTGAAAGGACAAAGCGGTGGTGGTGGCGGTGGCGGTGGTGCTCGTCGTGGAGGTAAAATACATAGAAAGACCAAGAAAAATGTTCGCAGAGGTCGTGGGGGTCGCAGGGGTCATCGGCGAACTATAAAGAAGTATCATCGTCGTTAAGGTAGGAGATAGGATATAGGAGGTAGTAGTAGGTGAGAGAGTGAGAGACAGGAGAGTGAGAGATGAGATGAAATGTCCAATAAAGTAAACATTCTATTCGACGCGTAATCGAATAAAATGTTTGATGTTTCATGTTTCATGTTTGATGTTTGGTATTATTAAATTATTTATGCGAATATTTAGAAAAATTATTTTTTACTTGTATTGTACATATTATATATATATATATATATAATATAGTATACTGTTATAAATGAAGTATCGGAAAGTTTCTAGAGGACGAAGAATGTCCACTTGGAAAGGTAAAAGTAACAGTAAATTTAAAACACGACATCGTAAAATGAGGGGTGGTGATGATGGTAATATACAATCATTTCCATCATTTGAATGTAGCGATCTTGATTCACATGTAGGAGGACCTAACTACAATGATCCTGATTATAACATGCATGCGTCTGAGGAAACAAAAATACCACCGAATACACCCCTCATAAAAGAGTACAAGGGTACAACGGTGAATACTGTATTTACTAGTAATACTATGAAAATGGGTCTTTTTAATAGACGTTCTTTTTTTACTTCAGGACCTAAACACCTTCATACACTGGGGTTAATTCAAGTTATTACAGATAATGCAGTTTGTAACAGTTTTGCCCAATGCTTGTCTATTTTTTACAACGATAGTACTGGTGTTATTCACTCGAACACAAAATATGTTTTTTTTGGAAAATTAGATGCTAAAGGTACAAAAAATGGATGGGGGATATGTTATGACCGTACTACCTCAGACTCGGGGCGAATTTTTATAGGCTCCTGGAATAATGGATTAATGAATGGGTTGGGGATAGAAGTAGATTTTACGTATAATGCTGCCGATAATAAACATGAACCTATTGGAATATATTATGGACATTTTTATCAAGGTAAACGAAGCGGTTTTGGTATATATCACACTGTTGCTTCTGGGACAGAAACTTTATTTCAAACTCAACGTGATGGTAAGTGTATGTTACTAGATAAATCATTTGAAGACTTGCCTGACAAAGAAAAAACCGGACACAAAGATAAATTTACGACTATGTGCATATCATCTTTATCTTTAAACTCTGTCCCACAAAATATAGGTGAATATACCGAATTCCAGTTTAAGAACATTGGTTATGGTATTGAAACCACATCGTTATTGGTTAAAAGAGAACACAGCGATAAAGAATATCATATTTTTCGGGAGTATGTAAGAAAATATGAAAAATTTGTTAAGTTTTGCGAGGGTGTATTAGATGGTGCATTGGCAAAATACGACGCCAAAAAAAATAGTGATAAACATGAAGCGGAAAGAAAAAAAAAAGAAAAAGAAGAAAAAAAAGAAACAGCAAAAAAGTTAAAAGAGGAAGGATTATTCATTGGTGATATTGTAGACCCGGAAGAAAAAGACGCTCAAGATGCAAAGATAACCGAATGTAAAAATTCTTTGACAGAACTTGGTTATGTCATACAAACTACTGAACAAAAACGCGCAAAAGAAGAAGAAGAAAAGGAAAAACTTAAAGAGGCAAACGAAAAGTTTGAAAACCTGGAAAGAGTGCTTCGAGCTATGCAAGCAACTCCGGATTTTATTAAAAAATTTAATCGTAGTATTGGTCGAAATATTTATCGTACTCCTCGTCGTCGTCGTACTCCTCGTAGTTATAGTAGTTCTCGTAGTTCTCGTAGTTCTCGTAGTGTTGATAATCCTTTAACATTTCTTCAAGCTTTAAGCGGAACACCCGTAAAATCACCAGCAGGAACACCAGTATCACCAGAAATACCAGCAGGAACAGGAACACCAGCAGGAACAGGAACACCAGGACTAGGAAGCCCAGGAGGTGGTGGAAATCTTATGCGTAAAAAGACGAGGACGAATAAGAGGAAAAAGACGAGGAAGTTCAGGAAGAGTCGAAGAAGTTGCAGAAGGTGACACGTTGTGACATGTCAGACGGTATGCTGTAATAATAAATAGTAGTATAAAGTAATGTTAGTCATGGTTAGTGATGATTAGTGATGGTTAAATAAATAAAAAATACTTACCTTGCTTACCTCATTCCCTCATTATGATGTACTTTTTCCTTATATTCACAAAGGTGGGTGGGCTGGATGGACGGCGACATCCTCCGCTGCGATTCTTGCTCTTTCGTCATTGTTTTGTCCATTGTAGAGTTCTTGGATGTACACGTTTTCAGGGGCTTGTTCTTGTCGTGCGCGGTCGACGGGGTTGTTTTCGCGGTGGTCGTCGTTGTTGTCGTTGTGAAATGGCAGCACAATTGGATTGGGCTCGTAAGGGTTGTCGTGTGCTCTACGAATGTGAACATACCGATGCATCATGATTTGGTCGGCGGCGTACTTTGCATACGCGTATCGCCTTTCTTCAGCGGTTGTTTCCGGAAACACGACGTCTCTCCATGCGCGATAAACTTGCAGCGATTCTTGTATGGTCATCTCGTGCACCCCGCATCCTTGTTGTGCTTGTTGTGCGTGTGCCAGCATCAGTTCATTCACTCGGGAGTTTGCTCTTACTAGCGTCTCGGGGTCGTACAGTAGGTGACGCCACGAGGTGTTCAAATCTGCGTGGAGCTCGTCGCGGTTTGCGTCTTGCTGTGCATCATATGCTGCGAAATTATTGCCTCCTCGTCTTAGGCACGCGCACATATGCTGAATTGTCGTATTTTCCCGCGCCGTCGCGAATACGAGGCTCTCGTTGGTTTGGTAGGATGGTGGCGGGTGCTGGTGCTGGGGCTGGTGGCGGTCTTCGCGAAACATGCGCGTGATTGCCGGTGTGATTGGGTGACTGTCGTGATGCGTGATTTCAATCGGGATGAAGCTGTAGCCAGACAGTGTATTTGTCTGCGGGTTGACTTCCTCGATGTGTAGAATACAGCGGCTGAAATGGGGGATTGAGCAGGGGAGAGGTATCCAGGTGATTAGGGGGAATGAGTCGTGGGTGTAGCGCCAGTTGCGGCGGGATTGTTGTTGCATGATCATGCCTTGTAGAAAATCCGCCGTAGTGTGAACTCCTGCTGGGTATACACTCAAGTGGCTGAAAATTGAGTCCCAGTCTTCGAGTGTCTGGAAATGGTTGGAACGAGTGTAGCGTCCTTGGTTGCCGTAGGCGTTCTGATTGATGCGATAGTTGTTGATGTAGTCTTGGATTTGATTGTTGCTCAGGTTCAGGTTGCCGTTCATTTTTCTGAATTGATTGATTGTTTGGTTTGGTTTTCTTTTCTCTGCTTATGGGATATAGTGGATTAATTTCATTTCAATTTTCTTTTCGTAGATGGGGTCAGAATAGGTGTGAAATGGTGTGAAATATTGTTACATAATTTTCGAAGATTTTTCAAAAATTATGCAATGAATGAATCATGATGGAATGATGACGGAAGGGAAGGAAATGTAAGGGAAGGAATTACTGTCCAGCGTTAACGAAAGGCAGGAGGGGTGTTCGCCACAGTAAGAGCAGAACCGGTTCTAAAACCGATGGGTGGTCTTGGTGCAACACTAGATACATACCATCCGGAGATGTCTTGGTTGAATAATGTAGCATTTCGAAACATATTATTCATATTCAAAACGTTTGATGTATCCCATGAACTGATGTCGGAATTGAATGCTGATGCAGCATAAAACATACCAATCATATATGTAACGTTTGATGTATCCCATGAACTGATGTCGGAATTGAATGTAGTAGCATTATTAAACATACCAACCATATTTGTCATGAGAGTTGTAACAATTCTATTAAATGGAATTACACCAGCAGTACTATGAGTAAAGGGGTCACTTGCTCCACTATCTCCTTTCGCATATGCATTAATTTTATCAATTGAATCTTGTGAATCGCGCATAACCGCATAAACAACATTATTTGCATCTGTAACAAAAAATGGATTTTCGCTTCCTGCTGGTATGCTGCCTACAAATTTATACGTGACTTGATTCGAGTCTAATACAACAGGGAACCAAACTGGACTATTCGCCACAGTAAGAGCAGAACCGGTGCTAAAATAGGCGGGTGGTTTTGGTGTAACACTAGATACATTCCATCCAGAGATGTCTTGGTTGAATAATGTAGCATTGTAAAACATATAAGCCATATTTTCAACTGCTGATGTATCCCATGAGTAGAGAGGTTGGTTGAATAATGTAGCACGGAGAAACATACAAGCCATATTTGTAACCGCTGATGTATCCCACGAATTTATATCGGAATTGAATGCTGATGCATCTTGAAACATACTAATCATATTTGTAACGTTTGATGTATCCCATGAACTGATGTCGGAATTGAATGCTGATGTATTTTGAAATATTGCATACATATCTTGAACACTTGATGTATCCCATGAACTGATGTCGGAATTAAATGTAGTAGCACCATTAAACATACCAGCCATATTTGTCATGAGAGTTGTAACAATTCTATTAAATGGAATTACACCAGCAGTACTATGAGTAAAGGGGTCACTTGCTCCACTATCTCCTTTCGCATATGCATTAATTTTATCAATTGAATCTTGTGAATCGCGCATAACCGCATAAACAACATTATTTGCATCTGTAACAAAAAATGGATTTTCGCTTCCTGCTGGTATGCTGCCGACAAATTTATACGTGACTTGATTCGAGTCCAACACAACAGGGAACCAAGCTGGACTATTTGCTACAGTAAGAGCAGAACCGGTGCTAAAATCATTAGGTGGTTTCGGTGTAACATTATCGACGACCCAACCTGAGATGTCTTGGTTGAATAATGTAGCATTGTAAAACATGTAATCCATATTCGTAACTGCTGACGTATTCCATGAATAGAGAGGTTGGTTGAATTCTTGAGCATTATAAAACATACCAATCATATATGTAACGTTTGATATATCCCACGAAGAAATATTTTCATTAAATGTATTACTGCTAATAAACATATTAGCCATATTCGTCATAAGAGTTGTAACAATATTATTGAACGGAACAAGAGTACTATTATCACCTGGTATACGCTTAAATGGAGTATTATCAGTTCCATTTGCATAGTTCTTAATTTGTGTTTTCATGCCATCTTTTACAACAGCAAACCATTCATTACCAGTTCCCCTTGGGTTGGCTTCGATGAACAGAGCTGAGGATGTTGGAACATTACCTGAGGCATCCGTGTACTGGATAGTTACGTTATTTGATGCACGACTTATGGGTGTAGGGACTGGGTCGACAGTTAGTGATACCGTTTGCGAACTTGCAGCAGCCCAGTTACCATCTGCTGAAGCCGGTAAAGAAACAGTAAAGGTTACAGAACCGACTCCTGTCATTGTTACTAGTCCTGTTGATGCATCGATAGTGGCTACGGATTCGTTGTTGCTTGCATATGCTAATACACCTGTTGACCCAGCCGTTTGTGATATGCCTGCTTCATCTGGTAATGAAAAAGCCGCATCTCCGAATGTCTTGGTTAGTGAGCTTGTGGTAACACTTATGGATGTAGGGTCTGGGTCGACTGGGTCGACTGGGTCGACAGTTAGTGATACCGTTTGCGAACTTGCGGCAGCCCAGTTACCATCTGCTGAAGCCGGTAAAGAAACAGTAAAGGTTACAGAACCGGCTTCTACAATTGTTACTACACCTGTTGATGCATCGATAGTGGCTACGGATTCGTCGCTGCTTGCATATGCTAATACGCCGGTTGAACCAGCCGTTTGTGATATGCCTGCTTCATCTGGTAATGAAAAAGCTGCATCTCCGAATGTCTTGGTTAATGAGTTCGTGGTAACAGTTATGGATGTAGGGGCTGGGTCGACAGTTAGTGATACCGTTTGCGAACTTGCAGCAGCCCAGTTACCATCTGCTGAAGCCGGTAAAGAAACAGTAAAGGTTACAGAACCGGCTTTTAAAATTGTTACTACACCTGCTGATGCATCAATGCTGGCTACGGATTCGTCGCTGCTTGCATATGCTAATACGCCGGTTGAACCAGCCGTTTGTGATATGCCTGCTTCATCTGGTAATGAAAAAGCTGCATCTCCGAATGTCTTGGTTAATGAGTTCGTGGT
>Ga0214921_10009581_pt1 | contig 12215 bp, 8 predicted proteins | sample LL1505_MetaG_FD_177992 | JGI IMG/M metagenome (GOLD analysis project Ga0214921, IMG submission 177992) | Freshwater microbial communities from Lake Lanier, Atlanta, Georgia, United States - LL-1505 | ecosystem: Environmental > Aquatic > Freshwater > Lake | place: USA: Georgia | collected 2015-05-28 | reverse complement strand
GAATCCTTTGTCACGAAAAACGGAGGCGCGGCCACCGGGTTGTTCGAGAGCTTCGAGGAGAGTGACATCGTAGCCACGGGCTTGGAGTCGAGCGGCGGAGGCGAGACCTCCAAAGCCTGAGCCTATGACGATTGCGGGTGGACGTGCAGGTGCGATCACGGATGAGATGCTACGCGGGTCCGCCGAAGGATGCGAAGTCGTCGAGATCGAGAACATCGAACCAGGTGCTGATGTCTTCCCGTTTCGCGTTAGCGGTTTTTTGGTAGCTGTTTAGACGTTCCCGCTGATCGATCGATGCAGGGGCTCGGCGGTTCATGAATTCGGACCAGGCTTCGATCTCCTGCCCACTACGACGGTGCTTTTGGTTTTTTTCGATCCAGCGGAGGATTTCGCCGTCTCCCAAACCCTTGGCGACCTGTTTCTTTAAGGAAATGGGATTTACGCCAGCGAATTTTAAAAAGTACTGGTCGAGGGGGCAGTTGTAGTTGTACTCACCGTTTTTTTTGAGAAGAGCGGCGCGGCACTTGTCTAGAACACGGGGAAAAAGAACATATCCGCCGAGTCGAACGCGTGGGCTACGAGGTGCCGAACGGGTCAGATCAGGAGCTTTGACTTTGGGCATCGACAGAGCATGCCTTGATAAGTGGAAGGAGCAAGGGGGGTGTAGAGTTAAAAAGATTAGAATCGGTGCAGTTTGCGGGGGCTTAAGGATTCACGATTCATACAAGTCATTGATAGACAATACTATTAAAGATTGAACGAGTGAATGTTGTTTGTGTCTAAACCGTTGATGAATGCATTAGATAGAAAAAGTTCAAAAACTACTATTGACCCCTTGATTAACTGGAAATGCAGGCTTAATTTAATTCGTATGCCAGCTATGCGATCTGTGGGCATGGGTCTTGTATCTTTTTTCGCCTGTACGGCGTTAGGTCTCGCCGCAGCTGACTTCAAGATCCGTTATAATCAGAAGTTTCCCTGTTTGGAGGTGATGGATTCAAGTGCTGTAAAGATCACTGATGTAACGGAGGGTGCAAAAGGGGAGACGGTGACGTCGGGAAAATCCAGCCTCAACATTTCCTTCATCAAGAATTCTTCAGGGCAACCCGAGGTGACATTGCGGGATGCGAAGTCTCCTCTGTCCGAAATGGAGATTGAGGCGTTTGGCTTGTCGGTCGGAATGAAACCTGAAGGCACCGTTCTGGTGAGGTTTGGGGCAGACAATAAACCCAAGTTTGAGATGGATCGGACGGGGGGTTCGCGCTTCCTGATGGCGGATCTAGGGAACCTAGACACGGCCGCAGGAAAAGAGGTGGCAGGAAATACTCCGCCATCGAAAAATTTAATTCGTTGCAGGGAACGGCTGGCCGAGTGGATTTCTGGAAAAGGTGGATGGAGTAACAAGTCTGGAAAAATTTTAGCTACGCAAGGTGGGGATCAGGTGCAGGTGGGGGAACTTCCCGAGCGGGAGATTCAAGTAAGTGAGGCTTTTCAAACTGGAGCAAAGATCACGGTGGGTTCAAAAAGCGGGATGATGTTCCAGAGTGGGGCTGGGGTTTTTCACTTTGCGTTACCAGGAACTATTTTCTCTCTCGGCAAGTTGGAGGCGGGAAGTCCTGATTTGAAAGTTGAGTTGAGTCAGGGAACGCTGCAGACCTTTGTGGCTCAACCTTTGATTGCACCTCGCGCGTCGTTGATTGCACTCGGGAATAGGGAGGTGGCGCGGACTTTGGATGGGGCGTATCAGATTTCAAAGACCTCGGGTGCTGAGTCGACCACAACGATCACAACAATCTCAGGGAAAGTAATTTTAGCGCAAGAGGCGGGTGGAAAAGAATTGGCCACACTCTCAGGTGAAAAAACATGGAGTAGCGCCAAGGGGGCGGAGGCTAAGGCTTTGGCTGCAAACAGTCCCGAAAAAGTATCTCTGCTGGCCTTCGAAGGCAGTGTGCGGGATACAGCTCTGATCGATATTGCTCGGGATGGAGTCAAGGCGTGTCCTGAAGCTGTGGAGGAGATCGTGTCCAGTGCTGTCAAAGCGAAGCCAGAATTAGCAAAAGAAATTGCCGAGCAGTGTTTGGCGGCGAATCCCAAGTTTTTTAAGGTTATCAGCCAAGCCTCTGGGGTGAAGGGATTGAAACTTTCCAAGGAAGAGCAGGCGAAAGTGGACGCATTGGAATCTCTGGATCAGCGATTGGAACGATTGGCGATCGAGGGAATCGATCTGGAAATGAAGCTGGGGCAAGTGTTGTTGGTCGAGGGAGATTGCAATTTGGATGGAAAGAAGGAGAAAATTTCAGTTGGGCAAGTGCTTGCCTTGAATGACAAGATTGCGACGGGAAAGAGCGGTCGGATTTTGGTGGGAATGGCCCCTGGAGTGGTTCTATCCGTTGAGCCTGGGAGTGTCGCGATCCTTGAGAAGATGAGTGCTGAAATTAAGAATGGTGAATTGCAAAATCGCGCAGCTGTTGTGAATTCGGAAAGCGGGTTGGTGGTCATGAACATCGCTCCTTGGAACAAGGAGAAGACGGATGTGCGGGTCAAGACGACCGATGGAGAGTCGGTGGCTCAGGGAACGGTCTTTGCCGTGAGTTTTGCAGGTGGAAAGATGATGACGACCGTCACACGGGGTTCAGTAGGAAGTCGGGACTCTTCGGGTAAAATGGTTTCTATTGCCGCGGGTCAACAAGCGGCTCCGGGTGCTACTCCTGTGGCGGCCCCCGCCAATTCGCCTGCCGTTGCGGCGGCGGGAAAAGCTGTTGAATCGACGGTTAGTGCCATGGTGGCCAATGTGGCGGCAAGTATTGCGGCTGCGATTCCGACTGCAGCTGCGGAAGTAGCGGCGATAGCGGCAAAGGCATCTCCTGCTGCGGCAGAGCAGATTGCCGCAGCTGTTGCGGCCAAAGCTCCTGATGCAGCGATTGCGATTGCCCAAGCGGTTTCGAAGGTAGCTCCTGAAGCCGCTTCAAGAATTGCTGCTGCTGTGATTGCCGCGACTCCAGGTATGGATGCGAAATCGATCTCGGCGATTACCACAGCCTCTTCTCAAGGTGCAGCAGATGCCCCCTCAGTAGATACGGCAGCTGGAAATGCGGCTCCGGTTGGCGCAGGCAGTGGAGGAATGGGGCAGGCAATGGCAGCTACACAATTTCAGCAGTTGCAGGCCGAGCAGGATAATCAAGCGCTTCAGGATCAGTTGAAGGCAGCTCAAGCAAATGCAGAAAGATTGAAAGCGGAATTACTTGCGGCCCCTCAAAGAGAGTATGAGAAGCGGCTTGCAGCTTATAACGCTGCAGTTGCTGAAGAGAGTCGCTTAAAGGGTTTAGTAGATACTAAAGCCGCTGCTGCAATTCTTGCTGCACAAAATAGTGCTCAGGCGGAGTCAATGGCTGCCGTCTTGGCTACTGCGAATCAACAGGCTCAAGATCTAGCTGCGAGTCTTCTAACTCTCACTACCGAAGCTGAAGCAGTTGCCGCTGTGCAAGCTGTTCTTAATAGTGCCACTGACTCGTTCGATACAGCAAAAGGGAATCAGGCATTTGCGGCACAAGCAACGGCGAATGCCCAGAGAGCAGAGGCAGAAGCAGCTGCTCAAGCAAAGGTTGCGGCTGATGCAGCGCTAGCAGCTGCCCAATTGAAAACGGCACTTGATGCTGCAACGACCAAGGCTCAGCAAAATGCGGCTGCAGAGGCTGCACGCGTGGCCGCTGCAGCCGCGAAGACAGCAGCAGATGCAGCTGCCACTGCTGCAGCAAGCGCAGCAACAAGTGCACAAAACACTGCAAACTCCACATTCGGACAATTAACAGGTAATAATAGAGATCTAGCAACGGACTACAAATTGAGTAATCCCGCGGCTACAGATCCAACGCCAAGTTCTGTGAGATCTGTCCGGTCGATCTTCACACAAGACGAACTTGCTGCAAATCAGACCCTAAAGACATTCGTTGACCAGTGGGATGCCTTCATTAAAAAACAGCAGGAAAAATTCGCAGCTTTAGCTGAGCAGGCGGCAAAGGAGGCAGCGCTGTTACTGGCTGAACAAACGGAAACAGCAGTCAAAAACGCTGCCAGTATCGCTGCAGCTAAGGCAGTGGCACAAGCAGCATTGATTGCTGCAAATACAAAGAAGGAAACTGAAGAGAGGGATCGTAAAACTGCTGAAGACAATGCAAAAGCTTTGGCACTTGAAGAAGCAAAACGTCTGGGTGAACGTGAAGCTGCAGAAATCGCAAAAGCCGCTGCAGCTCAATTGGCTGCCGAGATTGCAGCCAAAGATCTTAAAGCAATTCAAGACGCTGCAAAGGCAGCTGCCGCTGCTCTTTTGGCTTCTAAAGAGGCAGAAGCTGCAAAAGCTTTACAAGCCATCAAAGATGCCGAAACTGCGGCAGGTGAAGCACAAAAGGCCAAGGATGATGTCGCGGTTTTGCCTGTTTTGACACCCCCCACACCCCCAGCTGCGACTCCTATATAATTTCTTTCTTTCTGTATGAGTCACTGCTTGTGGCTTGGATGATTTCGTTTTTCTCCTAAACCTACTGGATGGATTACAGTGCGACGGTTCTTCTGCCGAAGACCGATTTCCCCATGCGGGCGGATCTCCCCAAGCGGGAACCTGCCCTTGTTGAGCAGTGGGCACGCCAGAAGGCCTACCTAGCCCTCCTAAAGGCCCGCGGAGGTGCCCCCGCTTACCACCTGCACGACGGTCCTCCTTTTGCGAACGGGGACGCGCACGTGGGCCATGCGCTGAATATGGTCCTCAAGGATCTTGTCCTGAAAAGCCGTGCGATGATGGGCTTTTATGCGCCTTTTGTACCGGGATGGGACTGTCACGGCCTGCCGATCGAACACAAGGTGGTAACCGAACAGAAACTTGTGGGGGCCGATCCAGCCGTCATCCGTACTAAGTGTGAGGAGGTAGCGCGTCACTTCATCCAAAGGCAAAAGGAGCAGTTTCAAAGACTCGGAGTTTTTGGGGATTGGGATCATCCCTACCTGACGATGAGTCCCGCCTACGAGGCCGCAGAACTGCGTGTATTGGCCCAACTGGTGGAAAAGGGAATGGTCTATGAGGGATTGAGGCCCGTTCACTGGAGCACAGGTTGCAGGACAGCCTTGGCCGAAGCAGAGGTGGAGTATGCTGAGCGAGAGGATGAGTCGGTCTATGTGAGGCTGGAACTCAAGGATTCGAAGGATGAAGATCTGCTTGTTTGGACGACGACTCCTTGGACCTTGCCTGCCAATCTGGCGGTGGCGGTGCATCCCGGAATGGTTTATGTCTTGGCCGAATCCGGCGATGGGCGAAAAGTGTGGCTGGCAAAGAGTCGAATCGAGGCGGTGGGGAAGGCGGCGGGGAAGGAGTTGAAAATTTTAAAGGAGTGCAAAGGAACCGATTTGGAGAACAGAATTTACCGTCATCCGTTGGTCGAAAGGGAGGGGATGGTGAGATGTGCGGAGTTTGTCACGGCCGATTCGGGAACGGGATTGGTCCATATCGCCCCCGGGCACGGTCATGAGGATTATGTCTTGGGACGGAAATGTGGGTTGGAGCCGTTTTCTCCCGTAAACGAGGCGGGCAAACTGACTGAGGAGTGCGGGGTGCCGGAGCTGGTCGGGAAGAATGTGTTTGCGGCGAATCCTGAGGTGGCGGATTTATTGGAAAAGAAAGCGAGACTCTGGGCGCGGGAAAAGATCCGGCACAGCTATCCACACTGTCCCCGTTCCAAGACGCCGATTGTGTTCCGATCCGTGCGGCAATGGTTTATTCGCATGGATCAGCTCCGAGACAAGGCACTGGAGGCGGTGGGCCAGGTGAAGTGGGTTCCAGCTTGGGGAGAGAGCAGGATAAGGGGGGCGTTGGGGACGCGACCTGACTGGTGTATTTCTCGGCAACGGTCGTGGGGATTGCCCATTCCTGCTTTTTATAAGCCTGATGGAAGTTCGGTTTTAGATTCGAAGGTTATCCAAAAAGTGGCCGACCGGGCAGAAAAAGAGGGGACGGGGTTCTGGTTTGGTGGATCGGACGAGGATGTGGCCAAGACCTGTGGGGTGGAAAAGGATTGGAAAAGAGGAAGGGAGACTTTGGATGTTTGGTTGGACTCAGGTTCGAGCTGGGCAGCCGTAGCGAAGGATGGGCGGGTGAAGTTTCCTGCAGACTTATATTTGGAAGGGAGCGATCAGCATCGGGGCTGGTTTCAATCGAGCCTCCTTCTGTCTGTTGCGTTAACAGGAAAAGCCCCTTTCAAGGCGGTTTTAACGAATGGATTCGTGGTGGATGTGGATGGAAAGAAGATGTCGAAATCCAGAGGGAAACCTCCGGCCTTGATGGAATTGGTGGAGAAGTATGGTGCGGATGTGGTGAGATTGTGGGTGGCAAGTGAGGATGCGAAAGAGGATGTTCCGTTTTCCACAGAGATCTTTGGCAGGGTGGGGGACAGTTATCGGTTGATTCGGAATTCGCTGAGAATTCTATTAGGGAATTTGTCGGGATTTGATCCGAAAAGGGATGCGGTGAAGGAGCGGGAGGCGTTGGACCAGTATATTTTGGCGAAGATGGCTGAGTTGGTTAAAACGGTGAAGGATGTGTATGAAAGCTACAACTTCCCCGCGGTGTATCATGCGTTGAATCGTTTTTGTTCGGTCGAGCTGAGTGCGTTTTACGTCGATGCGTGTAAGGACAGGATTTACTGTGATGCGGAGGGAAGTTCCAGACGGCGTTCGGCCCAGACGACAATGTTTGAGGTTCTGGATGGGTTGGTGAAGCTTGTAGCACCTGTGTTGGCGTTTACGGCGGAGGAGGCTTGGCAGAGTATGCCTGGAGCAAAGAGCACATCGGTTCATTTAGAGAAATTTCCGGAGGCGGTTGTACCAGCCCAATGGAGTGCTCAAGATGCGGCAAAGTGGGAAAAGCTTCTTGCCGTTCGGGGGAAAGTGAACGAAGCGTTGGAAGAGCAAAGAAAGTTGAAGAGGATCGGGAAAAGTCTGGAGGCGAAGGTTCAGATCAAAGGAGGTGGGTTCGTCGTAGAGGATGCCCGATTACTGGAAGAGGTTTGTCTCGTCAGCGGGGTCGAGGTGGTGGCAGGAGCGGGCGGGATCGAAGTGGCTGTTTTCCCCGCCGATGGGGCGAAGTGTGACCGGTGTTGGAAGCACTCAGAAACGGTCGGACAAAAGAAAGAGCATCCGAGCTTGTGTGGGCGTTGTGCCGAGGTGGTATCGACAGGGAGTACAAGTTGAAGGAAGGGAAAGTCGGGGGAGGATTGTTTTTACCGGTGGGGCTGGGTTTGGTGGTGGTGGATCAGATCACGAAATTTCTGGTGGAGGGAAAGATGAGGGAGGGCTTGGAGGTTCCGATTCTTCCTGGGCTTTTTTCCCTCACGCGGGTTCATAACACGGGAGTGGCGTTTGGGATGGCACAGGGGAACAACCTGCTGACCGGGCTTCTTGCGTTGGGGATCCTGATTTTTGCAGGTTGGATGGCTCGGGAATGGGATTGGCGGACGCGGTGGGTGCAAGTGGTAGCGGGATTGGTTGCTGGCGGGGCGGTCGGAAATCTGATCGATCGCATGCGGGTGGGCTACGTGATCGATTTTCTGGATTTCCACTACGGGCGTTGGTCGTGGCCTGCGTTCAATGTGGCGGATGCGGCGATTAGTATAGGTGTGGGGATGCTGGTTTTGAGTTGGTTATCCGGCCAATCGCCACAATCGAAGTAAATCAGAGATAGGGTCTCTGACCCGAACTCTAAGCTTTAGCGGGTGGGCGCTGAAGGTTGTGGAGTTTGCGGACATGGTTCATAGCGAAGGCTCCAAAGACTCCGAATCCAGCCATAATAACGAACCAGAACGTATAGCCGTATTGGGCTTTGGTCGCTTCGAGTACTCGTCCGGTAAGGGAGAGGGAAATCGCGGCTCCGTAGTATTGGAAGGAGTCGATTACGCCAGCTGCAAATCCAGCCATTTTCTTGCCCCCGATATCCATCGGTGCGGCAGAGCCAACGATGGAGTGAGTGGAGTTAGCAGTAAAGGAGATGAGGACAAGGATCGTACACCCGAGAAGAATTCCTCCTGCTGTGGGACCGACATGACCCAGAAGAAGAACGACAGCGGCGATTGAGATCACCACAGCTTCGATTATGTAAAGGGACATAGCCACGGGGGAGCGGTGACCTTTGAAAAATCGATCTGAGACCCAGCCTGCAAGGAAAGAGCCTGCGACGGCGACAAGGGGCATCAGTTCCAAGGTCCGGCGAGCTGCGGCAGGGATATTGTTTTTCATATCAAAACCCATCTGATCTTGAAAGTAGAGGATCGCGATTTGGTCTGAACTGGAACGAACGGCACCTGTGCAGGCGTATGCAGCCGCATAAAACCAGACAAGGGGATGAGTGAAGATTGTGCGGAAGGATTCCATTAAGGAGACGGTGACTCCCTTGGAGTTATCGATTTCGTCCTGGATAGCTCCTGGAAACCCTGCCTCGTCGGGTGTTGGACTAGCGGCAAAGTACATAAAGATTGCCGCGACCGCCGTGAAGAGGGGGGGGATTCGGAATAGCCATCGCCACTCCCCCTCAGGAACGGTGAAGGCAAAAAAGGTAAAGCCTGCAAGGATAAGAGGTGAGATGAAGCTGACTGCCACTTGTCCGAGCTGAATCATAAGGCCGAAAATACCCGAGAAGGTACCTCGTTCTTGTCGTGCGAACCAAGCGGCGTTGATTTTGACCATTCCTGGACAGCCAAAGGATTGAAACCAGCCGTTCATCAGCCAGATCAGGGAGAAAGTCATGAAGGTCCCTGCAAGGGATGCGAAACCGAAGATGAGGTTGATCGCGATGGTTCCGATGGCACCGATTAGGAGGGAGGCGCGTCCGCCGATCTTATCGGTCAGGAGGCCGTTGATGAGTTGGCCAGTGCCGTACGCCAGAGACCAGATGGCCAGCATGTCGGTGATTTGTGAGGTGGTGAAGTGGAATTCGGCAATCATCCCTGGGGTGGCAAACCGAAAGTTGTATCTGCACATGTAGTATGCACCGTATAGAAGGCCGATCGAGATCCAGTTCAGGCTACGTCTTTTGCGGAAGCCCGCGGGATGGACAAGGCGAGACGCAGGGGCAGGAAGATGCATACCCTCAATCTAATCGGTAGGCATGGGCGGTGAAATCGGAAAGAGGGTGATGATGAAGTAACTCACAGGGTAGAGTCAGGGATGGATTTGAGCATCTATCGGCATCTGATCTGGGATTGGAACGGAACGTTGTTGGATGATGCTTGGTTGTGCCGCGACATTATGAACGGACAACTACGAAAACGTGGGTTGCCTACGCTGAGTGCCGAGAGATATGAGGCGATCTTCGATTTTCCGGTTGAGGGGTACTACCGAAAGGTTGGTTTTGATTGGAAAAAGGAGTCATTTGAAGAGGCTGGAACCGAGTTCATTGTGGAGTATGAAAAGAGGAAGACGGAGTGTCGCCTGCAGATTGGAGCCAAAGAGTTGTTGAAACGTTTGGAGAGTGCGGGTTTATCCCAGGCTGTGCTATCCGCCTACGCCCATGGTTCTCTGGAGACATTTTTAGGACATTTTGGGGTCAGGAGTCATTTTAAGAGCGTGGCGGGTAGTCGTAATCACTATGCTGAGGGAAAGGTGGAGCACGGGTTGAGAATGCTTCAAGAGCTCCATGTTTTACCTTCGGAGACACTTTTGATCGGAGACACGACTCACGATGCGGAGGTGGCTCGTGCGATGGGGGTGGAGTGTGTGTTGATTCCTTGTGGTCACAATAGTCGGGATCGACTGGCTCGTTGTAGGACAAATGTGGTGAATGGCTTGGGGGAGTTGCGCCTAGGTGTGGAGGGAAGAAAAACATCACCCTAAGGGAGGGGGTTTGGTAAGATACACGCGATGAATGTGTCGATGATCGATTATGGTCGGGGGAATCTACGAAGCGTGGAGAGAGCCTTGGAGAGTGCTGGAGCTACCGTTACGCGGGTGGAGGATCCTGCAAGTTTTGAAAAGGCCGCTACGGTGATTTTACCCGGTGTAGGTTCATTTGGGGATGCAGTTGAGGGATTGAAACAAAGAAAATTGTGGGAACCTTTGCGGGATTGGGTGAAAGCAGATCGTCCGTTTTTAGGAATCTGTTTGGGCTATCAACTTCTTTGGGAGGAAGGGGAGGAAGCCCCTGGGGTTAAGGGATTGGGACTTTTTTCTGGGCGCGTGGCTAAATTTCAAAGCAAAGGGTTGAAAATTCCACTGATTGGATGGAGCCAGGTGCGAGTGCAGGACGCAAAAAGAAGTTATTTTGAGGATGGGGATAGATTTTTTTATCATGTTCACTCCTACCGTCCTGAATCGGTGCCCGCAGAATATCTGGTATGTGAAACAGAGTATGGGGGTTGGTTTCCTAGCGGGGTTAAGAAAGGGAAAGTAGCTGGGTTTCAATTTCACCCAGAGAAAAGCCAGGAGGCAGGCATCTCATTGTTGAAGAAGAGCTTAAATGCAATCCAGAGCGGGTGACTTGCATTCACTCGGAAACTTTCTATTTTAACTAAATGATAAATAAATTGATTCGTCTTGCTGTGTTGGGGTTGGTGGTTGGTTTGGCATCTGCAACTATGGCCGGCGAAGGCTGTGGTAGCTGTGGAGATAGCGATAGTGGTGGAAAAAAGAAAAGCACCAACAACGTCACTCCCTCCGACAAAAAATAACGTTTCGTAAAAGCAAAAACCCAGCCCCGATAAAATCGAGGCTGGGTTTTTTGTTTTGAGGCAGTGACTAGTTTTTGGGACGACCCAGCTTGGCTTTCATCGTGACAGGAGTTTTCGGATTATCCCGAGGGTCCCTTGGTTTGGCGACAATCTTGTCGGCCACGTCCATGCCTTCGATGACTTCACCGAAAGCGGAGTATTGACCGTCGAGGAAAGCGGTTTCGGTCACACAAATGAAGAACTGGCTGCCGCTGGAGTTTCTCTGCGGGTTGACTTCGTCTCCAGTGCGAGCGGCGGAGACGGTGCCCCGCTTATGCTTGTTTTTGATTTCCGCGGGGACGGTGTAGCCCGGGCCACCGGTACCGTGGGAGGCGCGATCATCGGCATTTTTGCTCTTGGGATCGCCGCCTTGAATCATGAAACCGGGGATCACGCGGTGAAATGTGGTACCATCATAGTAGCCCTCTTTCACAAGTTTTTTAAAGTTTTCGGCATGCTTCGGGCAATTGACCAAGTCGAGTTTGATGACGATCACGCCGTCGTCTGTGGTCAGGGTAATGATATCTTCTTCAATGAGGGTAGGTTTCATGTCGTTGGATTCCTTTGGGGTGGGGGTGGTGGTTTCCGCCGCATGCGCGGCAAAAGTGAGGAGAAGAGAGGCGAGAAAAGTGGGTAGAGTTTGTTTAAGCATGACGAAGGATGGTCCAAGACGCCCCTTCGGCCAATACTGAATTTCCGACTATTGCATAGTCCCGTTTGATCATGGCCAGGGCTACCGACCCCGGTAAGTTGACATCCAAGGCCAGGCTACTCATTTTTCCCACAACCAATCCGTCCGAGGTTGTGCATTCTCCCATCCGTTTGGGGCCGGTATCGCTCGTGCCCAAGGCACAGAGGTGGCGGTTGACGTGGCCGACGCTACGGAGGCGGGACATAACCTCTTGGCCGATGTAGCAACCTTTCGTGGAACTAATGGCGTCAGATTCGAACCCGGCTTCCGGAGGAAGGGTGTCGGGTCCGACATCCACTCCCCAAAGAGGAAGGCCACGAGCGATGCGGAGAGGTTCCCAATCTGAGAGCGGAGAGAAGTTGGGATGCCAAGTGGACGTTGTGGGTATCCAAAGATCGAGTCCTGGCTCGCGAAAGCGGGAGCATTGAAAAAAGAGGGCATCTTTTGGGGTATCGGAGGGCGGGGATGAGAGGGATGGTAAGTGGGCGAGGGTGTAGGAAGATGAGATATCTTCAAGGGTGACATCATCAGCGACGATGAATTTCTCGATTCGGGACCGGATCGATTCACGAAGCGAGAAGTCGGTTTCAATGAAGAGGGAGTCGGGTGTTGCGGCGATATGGAGATCGGCCTCGAGTCGGCCTTTTGAGGATGTGATGGCAGATCGGACGGCATGGCCTGGAGGGAGTTTCTTTACGTCTTGAGTGACTTGGCCGTTGAGGAAGCGAAGGCGGTCGGCGCCCGTGAGGCGGAGGAGGGTGCGGGGGCCGGGCATCCAAGAGGAG
>Ga0214921_10009580_pt1 | contig 12215 bp, 9 predicted proteins | sample LL1505_MetaG_FD_177992 | JGI IMG/M metagenome (GOLD analysis project Ga0214921, IMG submission 177992) | Freshwater microbial communities from Lake Lanier, Atlanta, Georgia, United States - LL-1505 | ecosystem: Environmental > Aquatic > Freshwater > Lake | place: USA: Georgia | collected 2015-05-28 | reverse complement strand
ATTTTGACTCCACCGTGAATCTGACCGCTGGTTTGCCGGTGGTGCGATGCTCCCCAGATCATGGCACGGCATTTTCCTTGGCGGGTCGGAATGTGGCCAAACCGGACAGCTTGATCGCCGCGATCCGTTTGGCTTATCGCTTGGCGAAGACCCCTGCATGATGAAGGGGGGGGATTGGATCCAACTCCTGAGGAAGAATCTTCCGCCAGGCGGGCTCTTTCAGGGGAAACGTTGGCGTTGGTCTGATCGCCCTCTCGATTTGCCACCGCAGGATCTCCGTTGTTTGGAGAGCTTGGGGAGAAGGCTTCACGGTTTTCTCAAGGCCTCCGACAAGCTTTACCGGAGCAGTGCTACAGGGGAGGGGCCCGCTTGGGTCTCCGAATGGCTCGATCAAGGCAAGCCCGGGGAGGTTGTTCGTTTGGGTCGTGATCTTAAGGGAGCGACACCGAGAATTCTTCGGCCGGATTTGATCCGTACGGATGGAGGTTGGGCTTTGACTGAAATTGATTCGGTGCCAGGCGGGATCGGTCTCACGGCCTGGCTCCAGGAGCAGTTTTCGGATTTGGGCCATGAGGTTTTAGGTGGAAAGAATGGAATGCGAACCATGGTGCGGGAGGTTTTAGGTGATTCGGGGGAGGTGATCATTTCGAGCGAGGCGGCCGATTATCGACCCGAATGGGAGTGGTTGGTGGGCTCGGAAAGAGTTAAAGCGGCCGAGAGTTACCGTTTTGGAGCGGAAAAGACCTATCGCTTTTTCGAGATGTTCGACTGGATGAGCTTGGAGGGTGTTCGTTCCACATGGCACGGCAAAATAATCATGGATTCGCCTCCCAAAGCCTATCTGGAGGAGAAGTTATGGTGGGCCATCTTTTGGATGAAGCCACTGGAGGATTGGTGGAGAAAGGAGCTCGGTGAGGGTTTTTTCAAGGAGATGAGATCTTTGGTTCCGAGGGCCTGGCCTTTGCGACCCATGGAACTCCCGCCGGAAGCTGTACTGCCGGAGTTGGGTATCCAGTCATGGGCAGAGTTAGAGAATTTCAGTCAAAAAGGCAGGGATTTGGTCATCAAGGTCAGCGGTTTCTCGCCTCAAGCTTGGGGTTCGCGGGGCGTTCTGGTCGGGAGTGACCACCCGAAGGAGCGTTGGATTCAGGAACTTAGGGGCGCATTGGGAGAATGGAACCAGCAACCCCGGATTTTGCAGAAGTTCTCCCATCCGGGTGTCGTTTCCCACCCGGTTTGGAATGAGGAGCGAGGGGAGATGGAGGAGGGGAAATGGCGGTTAAGGCTTTGTCCTTACTATTTGGTCACGGGGGATCGAGTGGAGTTGAAGGGTGCGCTGGCGACATTATGTCCCACGGATAAAAAGTTGATTCACGGAATGGAGGACGCGGTACTGGTTCCTGTGGGCACGAAAAAGGGACCTGCCTAAGGCCCCTAAGCAGAGATTATTTTTTCTCGCGGTGGACAGTGTAGCGCTTGAGAAAGGGATTAAACTTTCTCAACTCAATACGGTCTTTTTGGAGCTTTTTGTTCTTTGTGCCGAAGTAGCGGGATGGGGGTTTGCCCTCAGCCCGTGCCTCAGTGCATTCAAAGATAATCTGTTCGCGCATAATGTAGTTATGCCTGAGGAAGCTGGGCAGGTCAAGGCTACCGGACGTTGGCGCCCCTCTCGGCAAATCGATTCACACCTGAGCTGGCTTGGGCTGGAGGAGCCCGCCGCATCTCCTCCTCGGCGGGTCCCAAGCTCATAAAGCCCTTCAGAATGAATACATCCACCCAGACATCGGCTTGGGGTTCGTAGGCACGGTAGGGGGCAAAGGTTCCGAAGAATCGATACTGATAGTTTTTATCGTCCTCAGGCCGCGGGAGAAAGGTGTGGGGCAAAGGACAGATTCCAGGGGTGCCCTCCAGAGCCACCCAGCGAGCCTGACGCCATGACTCCTTGTCTTTCTTGACCCAACCCCAGCCACAGTAGTCCTCAACCATGGTTCTTTGGGCGATCCATGACTCTCCTTCGGTTTCGCCATGTTTGGCCGGGGTGTGCGCAGCTGGGAGGGTCGCACGAGCAACCTTTTCCTCGACGGGTTTGCGGACTTCCTCTTCGTCTTGGGATTCACCGCCTTGCGGATTGGCGGGTGGAATAGTGGTAGTTTCGGAATTCGTCTCCCCGGACACTGTGGAGGAACGCAGGGGAAGCGGGGGAGCCAGACAGACGGCTGGTATGGCAATCCACAAAAAAAGAGGGATCAATACACCCATGACCCCTCCTTACCGTTGGAGAGTTTCGGCATGCCACCATCACTGTAGTCGGTCTTGCCGACGGCCCCGACCATGGGTCTTCCTACGATCATTCGCCAACGCTGGGAAAACTCCTCGCCCGAATGGCACCCGTAGCTGACGCACTCCGCATTCGGGGTGAAGCTGGAGCCGGATATTTTATCGAGGTCATCGACATGAACCACCAGAGGCTCCAAGGCACCTCCGTCGACACGATTGCTGTAGTCGAACATCCAACACTTCTTGTTGGAGTGACCAAAGTACTCGAGCCGCGAAATCTTGGGTTTTTCCTTGGAACCGTCGCGGCGGAGGAGGGTGAAAAGCTGGGTCTTGTTATCAAAATAGGTAGGGGAGAGCCCGATCTTAGCCCCGCGCTCCTCAATGAGCTTGAGATAGTCGGTCTGATCCTCGGCAGTCCGGCTAGTATAACTGGGACGAAAGACCAGCCAGACGATTTCATCCCCAGGTTTCAGATCCTTTTTTAGTTCTTCTGCACGGGTTAGGGCGGAGTCGATGAAGTTTCCCCAGTATTTGTCGTGGGAGGCCTTCTTGAATTTTTCAAAGGAGCGCAGGGCCGGTCCGCCGGAAATCAGCACCACATCGTGCGCCTGTAGGGGAAGGCCCAACAGGCTCAGCCCGCATAAGATCAGCAGAAGTCGCATCCGGTAAGGCTACTTTTCATTTGGGGGTGGCTCAAGCGGGGGGTTTGGCGTTGACCCAAGCATACTGACCCGCAATTCTTTACAGCTTATGTCGAAAAACACACCTATCACAGTCGCCCGCGGGGACGGCATCGGACCGGAAATCATGGAAGCCACGTTGGCGATCTTGAAGGGGGGAGGGGCCCGACTGGATATCGAGGAGATCGAGATTGGGGAGAAGGTTTATCTCAGGGGGAACACTGCGGGGATTGAGCCTTCTGCTTGGGACTCTTTGCGCAGGACGAAGGTGTTTTTAAAAGCGCCGATCACCACCCCCCAAGGTGGCGGTTACAAGAGCCTGAATGTGACCACGCGGAAGGCTTTCGGGCTTTATGCCAACATTCGGCCCTGTATTGCCTACGCGCCTTATATTCGGACGAAACACCCGGGCATGGATGTGGTCATCGTTCGGGAGAATGAGGAAGACACTTATTCTGGCATCGAGCATCGGCAGACGCACGATGTGATGCAGTGCCTAAAACTGATTAGTCGACCTGGTTGCGAGAAGATTGTTCGTTATGCGTTTGAATATGCCCGGGCCTACGGGAGGAAGAAGGTGACCTGTTTCATCAAGGATAACATCATGAAGATGACCGATGGTCTCTTTCACAAGGTGTTTGACGAGATCGGGGTGGAGTACGCGGATATCGAGAAGGAGCACTGGATCGTAGATATCGGGGCGGCAAAGTTGGCCGATACTCCGGAAGCTTTCGATGTCATCGTGATGCCGAATCTGTACGGGGACATTCTTTCCGATGTGGCGGCCCAGATCGCCGGATCCGTCGGGCTCGCCGGGTCGGCTAACATCGGGGACGGGTGTGCCATGTTTGAGGCAATCCACGGATCGGCCCCACGGCGGGCGGGTCAGAATCTGGCCAACCCCTCGGGCCTCTTCCTTGGGGCGGTGCAGATGCTCGTGCATATCGGGCAGGCGGATGTGGCGGAGAAGGTGCATAACGCCTGGCTAAAAACCATTGAGGATGGGGTGCATACCTATGACATCTTCAAGGAAGGGGTGAGTAAGGAAAAAGTGGGAACCAAGGAGTTTGCGGCGGCGGTAGTCGCACGGATTGGGCAGAAACCGAGTCACTTGAAAGCGGTGGATTATAGCAAGGCGAGCACACGTCCTTTGACGACCCGACCTCCGTACAAGCGGGAAACTTCCAAGCGGGAATTGGTGGGGGTGGATGTGTTCGTCTGCTGGCCGACTGGAACGATGGAGGATTTGGCGAAGAAGCTGGAACCTTTGGCTGGGGACGGGCTGAAGCTGGAATCTTTGTCGAATCGCGGGATGAAAGTCTGGCCCGGTGGCCATAAGGAGACGTTTACGGTCGATTCAACCGCCTGCCGGTTTCTTACTCCCGAAGGCAAGGGAAGTATTTCGCATAAAGCAGTGTCCACTCTTCTGGAGAAAATGACCCAGGCGGGAGTGGAGTTTGTAAAGATGGAGGGGCTCTACAACTTTGACGGGAAACCCGGATTCTCTAAGGGTTAAGGTCGGGAGGAGAGGACTCCCAACTGGTCTCTGGCTCCCAAGGTCTTGGCCAATTGCTTGGAGTCCGTAACGCCCCGAAGGGCATCTCGATAGGCATGCAGCAGGCGAACCGACTCCTCGGGCGATTCATCAAGCAACTCGAGGCGGAAGTGACGTAGCCCAGTGTCTAGAAGTTTAGGGATGTGAGAGGCGCCGGATTGGGGGCGGGAGTTAAATACGGTATTGCGGCAGCCGACATCGGCCCGAATGGGATGAGATTCTCCGACGCGGTCGCGGACGGCGATTCGGTGATGGTCGCAAGGACGCCCGCAGGTGAGGTGATCTTTTCCTTGAGACAAAAAAGCGGCAAAGACGCAGTGCTCCATATGAAACATGGGGATGTGCTGGTGAAGGGTGAGTTCAAACCAAGAAGGTGGAGCTGAGCGAAGAAGTTCAAGGAGCTGGGTGATATCCAGATCGTAGCTAGGTGTGAGACGTTCCAGCCCTTCGGAGATAAAAAGATCGGCGGAGAGGGCATTCGCCACGTTGAGGGAGAAGTCGCCGATCATGGGAAGCTTGGCAGATCGAAAGTAGTCAAGAGCGCCTAGGTTGCGGATGAGGACTCCGTCGGGTTTGGCATTCTCGATCAGGCGAAAAAATCCCGTCTCACCAGCTTTCTGGATTCGCGGGGTAGCGAGGTAGACGGGAATCTTTGATTTTTGGCGGATGGTTTCAACTGTGGGAGCGAAACGGCGGAGATCTTCAAAATCGAGATAAAGGTGATCGGGATTTTCGGGGAGCAAAGCTTCAGCTTGGGCTGGATCGCGGCACAGAACCGAAATCTTCGCTTCCGCTGTGTTATTTCGACATTCTGCAGAATGTCGAAATGTCTGCTTGGCGGTGATGGGGGCGAGGAGGTTGGGGAGGGCCTTGTCTTGGGAGGGGCTCGAGATAGAGGGAGAGGGGGAGGAGTCGACAGCAGGGGTCAGGCGGGTGACGAGTTCTCGGCGTAGCCGGTTGAGTTCAGAGACGGGTAAAATCACAGGCTGTGGCAGGTCGACCGTAAGGTCGCCGAGGTGAAACGGGGTGCCGCCCAGTCGCCCAAACTGCTCCTGGATGCTTTCTGAGGTGAGAGGTCGGTTCCGAGCTGGGGTTAGGGGTATGGTCGAAGTAAGAAGTGCTTCCTGATCGAGTGCTGTGGCATGGAGATAAAGTGGTTTTTCAGGCTGACCGGATATTTTTAGGTGCAAAGGGATGGTTTGAATCGGGGCTCCCTTGGAGCGTTCGGCCTTCAACTGTTTCTCCAACTGGGGATCCTTGGTTTTCCAGACTCGGTCACCTGCTCGTGCGGTATTGGCAGGCAGAGAACCATGCCGAAAGAGAAGTCGGTTGCCTTTCACGCCAAAAAGAAAGCCGCCTGGCTCTTTTTCGGTGTCGGTTCCTCGGTCGATGACGACTCCATCGCCGGGATGAAGTGGGGTCAGCATCTCCTCCAGTTCGATCCAATCAGTGCCGGTGCGGGCAATGCGTCCTGCTAAGGGGCCACGTTTTTTTCCGAAACGAGCATGGACGAGTTGTTGATGATCGACCCCATGAAACCAGCCGGAGAAAAGGCCTCGGCTAAAGGTCATTTCGAGCCGGTATTTATCTTCCTTGGAGGCGGGGGCGGGGTGGTTGGCTAAAGCGCGATCAATGGCCTTCCGATAGACCGAGGTCACGGCCGTGATGTAGTCGGGGGATTTGAGTCGACCCTCGATCTTGAACGATTTTAGCCCGAGTTTGATCAGTTCGGGGATTTCATCGATGGCGGCGAGATCTTGGGGAGATAAAAGAAAGGCGCGATCGCCGAGATCTTTAGGTTGTCCGTCGACCTCAAGACCGTAGGGGAGGCGACAGGCTTGGGCACACTCCCCGCGATTGGCGCTGCGGCGACCGAGGACTTCACTGGTCAGGCACTGGCCTGAGTAGGCTACGCAGAGGGCTCCGTGGACAAAGACCTCGAGGGGAAGGCCCGATGGCTCCGTGGCGGATGGGAACTTGGCCAGTTCACGAAGGGAGAGTTCACGCGCAAGAACCGCAAGAGAGATGCCGTGGCGCCGAGCAAAGGCGACCCCTTCGGGCGAGGTGAGGGTCATTTGGGTGGAGGCATGGATCTCCACTTGCGGACAGATTTCCCGGGCCAAGCGGACCAGACCCAAATCCTGAACGATGATGGCGTCCACCTTGGATTCTGCGACCCAGCGAAGCAGTCGTTCGGCTTCGGCGAGTTCGGATGGAAAGATCAGTACATTGAGAGTCAGGTATCCGCGACGTCCACGGGCATGGAGGTAATCCATGACAAGGGGAAGATCGACCTCGGTGAAATTTTCGGCTCGGAGACGCGCATTGAAGGCAGGGAGGCCGAAGTAGACGGCATCGGCACCGGCTGTGACTGCGGCCTTAAGACACTCCCAGTCCCCGGCAGGGGCTAGGAGTTCCGGTTTATGTGGCGAGGCCATCCCCAAGGGTAGCCTCATTGGGGAGGGGAAACGAGTGGAGAGCTGTTATTCGAGGAAACGGACCTTGCCAGTTTCCACGTCGTAGACTGCCCCAAGGATCTGCAGTTTTCCGTCTGCCTTGGCTTTTTGCAGGAGCTCACTGTTCTTGATGACCTCGATCATCTGATAGCGGACGAGAGCTTCGACGGCGTGATTCAGCTGATCTTCTTTAGATAGGTCGGAGTGTTCCTGATGGATCTTATCAATGCCGGGTTGGAGGGCTTTGGTTAAAAGGGAAATGTTTCCAGGGACGGGCTTACCCTCGAGGGTGGCGGTGACGGCACCGCATTTCGTGTGCCCGAGGACGAAAATCGTATGAACGCCAAGGGCGGCCACACCGTATTCGAAGGTGGCATTGACTTCAGGGGTATCAAAACCACCCGCATTACGGCAGACAAAAAGGTCGCCCACACCCATGTCGAAAATCAGTTCGGGAGGGGTGCGGGAGTCGGCACAGGTCAGAACGGCGACCGAGGGCGTTTGGCCTAGGGAGCCCGTCTTGGCCACGTTGCCCTTTTGCCAAGAGTGAGCTAACGCTTTTCCCTCAGTGAAGCGGAGGTTACCCGCTTCCAAGATGGCACGGGCTTTCTCCGCGGGGACCCCGGCATGAGAGAGGGGAAGCGCAATGAATAACAGCAGGGCTTGAATCAACCCAAAAGGGTGCTTCATGCTAAAACTCAAGCGAGTCATTCGGTTTAAGCAAGGAATCTTTAATAGAAGAGTTGCAGTCGCGTGATGAATCCCAGCTCGTTGTTTTCCACGACGGTGTTGGGGGCGCCGCCGCCGGTAAAAGCATTGTACTCTACCGTGACTCCGAGGCGGATAATGCGATTGGGATACCAGTTGAGGGCGACAGAGGCTCCGTTGACGCCGGTGGCATTGCTGGTCGCTGAAATACCCAAGCCGCCCTGATTGACCGGCCGGAACATATTGGCGCCGGCAGCCAAGCCATCGTAACGAAAAGAGAGTTCCCAAGCCCCGATGTCGCCGCTGGAAAAATCCAATGGATGATTTGGAACAATTCCTCCGAGGCTGTTGAGCTCTCCAGTCATTACCCAATTCAATTCAACATTCCAGGCAGTGGTTTGGTAGTTGGTGTTGCCACCACCGGAGGATCCGAGAATACCGCTCGTGCTGACGCCTTGTTGTTCTGCGGTGAATTCCCCCAAGACGGAAAACGAGTCATAATTGTAGTATAATTGCGGACTGATTCTCCAAACCTCTCCTTGAGCCATAAGACCGTTCGGAAAGGCGAGAAAGGTGTTGCCGCCATCGGTGCTATAGTTCTGAAACAAGTTGGATGAAAGGACGGATTCAATATTCGTCTGCCATCCAATGCTCCCCCCGACCCCTACGTGGAATCCTCGAAGTTCCTCTGGTACACTTAACTCGTCCCGAAAGGGTTGGTAAAAAAGACGAAAGTAGCCCACCGGTCCGGTGCCGTAGTCCAGACCGCTTTGGACAGTGTCGTTGCGTGCTCCTGCCCCAACCATGGCCGCCCAGGAAAGTCTCTGTGAAAAAAGAAGTCCGTGGGTCATGACGCCCAGGTCCCGGTTGGGAATCAAATTGGAGGTGAGGGAGCGTTCCGCGAAAGGAATAAATGGGACGGGGGCCAGCATTTCCAACCCGACGGGGACAGTAAATTTTCCCGCTTGCACCTGAATTTCCTCCATGGCATCGAAATTTATAAAGGCGTCGGCAATCGTGGTTTGATAGGAGGTGGCATTCGGGGCGGAAAGTGCAAACTCCGGAGCGAAACGGTACTCCCAATTGTCATAAAAGTATCCGGAAGCGTAGGGACGTGCCCGGCGAACCAGAAACTTCGACATGTCGTCGGTTCCGGGATCGACGAATTGCCGATCGTCGAGCTGGAGTAAACCTCCGAGTCGAATGAGGTGGTGGTTGTCCTTGGAACGAAAAATCATGCCTTTTTCCGAGATATCGACCATCGGAAGATCCATACGTTCCTGCTGCTCTGATCGTGGGGCAAATTCTGACGTGCCCTCCACCGGTTGCTCCATCGTCGGCTGTTCCTTGGCTTTTGGGGAAAGAAAGGGGGTATAGCCGATGGGGTGGGGCTGGATGATCTTTTGTGGAGGGGATGATTGAACCGCCTCCCCGGTTGGTGGGCGCAACCGGGTGGGGGGAGGTTCCGTGGTTTTTTGGCTTTTCAGTTTCTTCACCTCCTCAATCAGGTCTTGAACCTGGTTTTTCAATTCAGCGATGGTCTTGGCAGTTTCCTCGTCCACGGCATGGAGGGGATGGAGCCCCAAAAGAAAAAAAAGGGATCCAAGCACGACCCAGCTGTAAGATTTGGGCACGCCCGCAATCATCGAGAGAGGATCAGCGTAATCTTGAGGATGACCAAGACTTCAGCCTGTCATGGCAAAATGGTTGGTGAACAAGGGGAAATAATGGGGCCGACCCGGAATGATCATCTTGGTGCGCGAAGTTGGTTTTTTTGCTAAGGTTTTTACATGGAAAGAAAGCCTCCTTGGCTCCGAGCCAAAATTCCCGGCGGGCCTGGCTACTTAAAAGTGCGTAATCTTGTGCAGGACAATCGATTGCATACGGTTTGCGAAAGTGCCCATTGTCCCAACCTTGGGGAGTGTTGGAGCCGGGGGACGGCCACCATCATGATTCTGGGGGAGACATGCACCCGGAGTTGCCGTTTTTGCGCCATTGCCACGGGCAAGCCAACGGAAGTGGATTGGGCGGAGCCGGCCCGGGTCGCGGATGCGGTCCGGATTATGGGATTGCAGCATGCGGTCATCACCTCCGTGGCCCGCGACGATCTGTCGGACGGCGGGGCGGAAATCTGGGCTCGAACCATCCGGGCGGTGCGCAACGTGAATCCGCAAACCCACATCGAGGTGCTAATTCCGGATTTTAAGGGGAGGGAGGAAAGCCTGAAGACCGTGCTGGATGCCGAACCGGATATTTTAAATCATAACATGGAGACGGTGAGACGCTTGCAGAAGCCGGTCCGGGTTCAGGCGCAATATGACCGGAGTCTTGAGGTGTTAAGCCGGGCCAAGGCGAGGGGGTTTGTCACCAAGACAGGTTTGATGTTGGGAATCGGCGAGAAAGAGAAGGAGATTGAGGAGACCCTCGTGGATCTGGCGGAGGAAAAAGTGGATATTCTGACCTTGGGACAATACCTGCGTCCCACGCCCAAACATCTACCGATCGACCGCTGGGTGACGCCTGAGGAATTCGCCCGCTGGAAAGAGAGGGCCTTGGCGTTGGGTTTTGGAGTTTGTGAGAGTGGGCCGTTGGTCAGGAGTTCGTATCACGCCGAGGAGCAGTCGGCCAAATACACGGGCGTGGAGGTGGTTTCGGCGAAAAGTTAGCTGGCTAACTCGGAGACTGAAGGGCAGGAGCAGATGAGGTTACGGTCGCCGTGCACGGAATCGATGCGGGAGACCGGTGGCCAGTATTTCCAGTTACGGCTCCAGGGGGCTGGATAGGCGGCCTTTTCTCGTGAGTAAGGGCGGTTCCAGGTGTCGGATAGAACATCACTGGCGGGGTGAGGGGCGAGTTTGAGGGGATTTTTTGCGCGATCCATACGACCGGCTTCGATCTCGGCGATTTCCTGGCGAATGGAGATAAGGGCATCGGCAAAGCGGTCCATTTCCTCTCGGGATTCCGATTCAGTGGGTTCGATCATCAGGGTGCCAGCCACGGGCCATGACATGGTTGGGGCGTGGAATCCGTAATCCATCAGACGCTTGGCGACATCCTCAACCTCGATTCCGGCTGAGGCTTTGAACGGACGGAAATCGAGAATGAATTCATGAGCGACCCATCCGCCCGTACCGCGATAGAGGATTGGATAGTGTTTCGAGAGACGGTGGGCGAGGTAGTTGGCGTTGAGAATGGCAACCTGGGTGCAAAGGGTGAGCCCTTTCAATCCAATCATCGCCAGATACATCCAAGGAATGACCAGAATACTGGCACTGCCGTAAGGGGCGGAGGCTATGGCTCCGACATGACCGGATTCGGTCGGGAGAAGCGGATTAGAGGGGAGATAAGGCGCCAAATGCGCGGCTACGGCGATAGGACCGACCCCGGGGCCGCCACCGCCGTGGGGAATACAGAAAGTTTTGTGAAGGTTTAAGTGACAGGCATCGATACCAAACTCCCCCGGGCGGCAGATCCCCACTAGGGCATTGAGGTTGGCTCCATCCATGTAGACCTGACCGCCTGCGGTATGAACCTTTTGGCAGAGTTCACGGATTCCTGCTTCAAAAACACCGTGGGTGGAGGGGTACGTGACCATTACGGCTGCAACCTTGGGTCCGTGCTCGCGGAGTTTTGCATCCAGATCGGAGTGATCGACATTGCCCTTGGCGTCGCAGGCTACGGGAATGACACGAAACCCGGCTAAAACGGCACTGGCGGGGTTGGTGCCGTGAGCGGAGACGGGGATCAGGCAGATATCACGGGCGATTTCCCCTCGGGCATGTTGCCAGGCACGTATGGCGAGGAGTCCTGCGTATTCACCTTGGGAACCCGCATTCGGCTGGAGGGAAACCGCAGGCAGACCAAGGATCTCGCCCAACCATTTTTCCAGTTCGTGGACCATCGTTAGATAGCCGGCATTCTGGTCGGCTGGGGCGAATGGATGGGGATCGGATACGGACGCCCAACTCAAAGGAGTGAGCTCCGAGGCGGCATTCAGTTTCATGGTGCAGGAGCCAAGGGGAACCATGGACTGGGCGGGAGTCAGGTCTTTCTGGGCCAAATATCGGATGTAGCGGAGGAGTTCGTTCTCGTTCCCGTGGGATGAAAAAACAGGATGACGGAGGGAGGGACTCTTTCGAATAAGAGAGCCGGTGATGTTGGGGGTGGGAGCCGTTTGACTGTAGGATTTTCCTCCGAAAAACTCGACGATGCGGTTCATTTCGGTGTCATCCGTTCTTTCGTCCAATGTGACTCCGATCTCTGTGTTGGAAAAAACGCGGAAGTTATAGCGGGCTTGTTTGGCGGCATTTAAGGCGGAAGTGAGAACTTTGGCGGGTGCCTGAATACGAATGGTGTCGAAGTAGGAGGAGTGCACGATCTTGAGCCCGAGTGCACTGAGTTGTTGGGCCAAACGTTGGGTGTGGGCGTGAATGCGAAGGGCGATCGTGCGGAGGCCGTCCGGTCCGTGATGGATGGCGTACATGGAGGCGAGGGAGGCGAGCAGAGCTTGGGCGGTGCAGATATTGCTGGTGGCACGAT
>Ga0214921_10009579_pt1 | contig 12217 bp, 12 predicted proteins | sample LL1505_MetaG_FD_177992 | JGI IMG/M metagenome (GOLD analysis project Ga0214921, IMG submission 177992) | Freshwater microbial communities from Lake Lanier, Atlanta, Georgia, United States - LL-1505 | ecosystem: Environmental > Aquatic > Freshwater > Lake | place: USA: Georgia | collected... | reverse complement strand
TAAGGGGACCCAAGATGTTCTGTTACCGAAGTCAGAGGTTAAGGGCAGAATAAGGACTATGGCTTCAAAGATTTCTCCAGCACGTGCAAAAAAACTTTTCTTGAAAAACCAACTCAAACCTTTAGAAGCTTTTGTTAATACTCAGAAACCGTGGAAATCAGAGTGTTTAAAGTGCGGGAAAACTGTAAGTCCAAGATACTCAAAAGTTAGGGCACGTGGCCATCAATGTGCATATTGTGCTGGAAGTAAAGTTGATCCAAAGGATGCCATTAAATTAATAAAAAGCAAAGGATTCAATCCAAGAGTTCCCTATCCTGGTGGGAATAAAAAATGGGCGGTAGTTTGTACAACTTGTAAAAAAGAATTAGACATAGTTTATACAAGTGTTAAATTAGGTTTTGGTTGTAAATATTGCACCGGTAAAGAAGTCCATCCCGATGATGCTAATGACTCTATTGAGAGAAGAGGTTATGAACCCTTAACACCATATCCTGGAGCAAGCACGCTGTGGAAAGTCAGGTGTCGCACTTGCAAGAGAGAGCAGCAAATAAAGATGCACTCTTTGAAAAGTAAAAATAGGTGTGTTTACTGTGTAAATCGGAAGTTAGATTTGAATGATGTTTATAAAAGGTTGGAAGAATTAGAATTTCAACCATTAGAAGATTTCAAAAATGCCACCACTCCTTGGAAGATTAAGTGCTTGAAGTGCAAACACGTTATATACCCTACTTGGGATGGGATGAATCGGAAAAATAGAAATCGAGGATGCGGATATTGCGCCCAAGTACGAGTTGACATAAAGGAAGTTAATAAACTGTTGCGTCAATTAAAGCTCAAACCTCTTGTCAAATATCCTGGAGGCAAAACTTCCTGGAAGTGTAAATGCTTGAAGTGTGGGTGTATTGTGTATCCGAAATACAGCGACTTAAATCAAGGTCAAGGCGGTTGCTCTAACTGCGCTGATTATGGATTGAACTATACCGATAAAGGCTATATTTACTTGATTACCCACCCGTTGCTAAACGCTCACAAAATTGGAATTGCAAATTCCTATAAATCAAGAGATTTAGACGACCGAATGTATAGGCATGAGAAGCAAGGTTGGAAGTTGTATAAGATCAAGAATTTTTCAAGATTACGTAGAGCCTATGATGTGGAGCAGCGGGTGATTAAATGGTTAAGAGTTGAAGTGGGCCTACCGATACACTTGAATGATTTTCAGATACCTCAAGGTGGACATACAGAAACAGTAAATGCCTCAGAGATAGACCTGGTCACAATCTGGGCAAAGGTCGAAGAGTTGAGTAAAGTCAGGTTATGAAAAGATTTCTAGTTGGGTCCTTAGCCCTTTCGTTACTCGTGCCTTTTCCAGCAATTGCAGCCAATACAGTTCCATATAAAAATCAAAAATCAGGCCAGTTCTGCAAAACAGTTGACATCGGTAAGAGCGTGAAATTACCTGATGGTATGAAATTAAAGTGCACTAAGGATGGCGCAAGAGCTAGATGGAAAATGAATTACTGATACCAGATTGGTAAGTCATTAGCTCAAACAAGTGGTCTTTGTTGGACTATTTATGCACAACTTGGACCCTGGATTGATTTAGTCAGAATCCAGTTTCAAGGCCTATATATTATTTTTTTTAGTTTCAGTAGACTCCAGCAATGCAGTCCATGACTCAAACTATCAAGAATGTCTTAACAACTGGTGCCATTTATTCAATACCTCCTTATCAACGACACTATGAGTGGGGGCCTGAGCTTTGGCACAACTTAATTCACGATGTTTTGATTGCTGGAACTAACAAGGACACTGAACCTTCGCATTGGTTAGGTATTTTGTTGTTGAGCCAAGATGAGTCAACACGTTTTCCTGATGACGATTCAAGGACGGCATATTCCGTAATTGATGGCCAGCAAAGACTAGTGACTTTATTGATTTGGTTAAGCGCTTTAGTGCATCATGCAGAAGACACAAAAGAGCAAATCACTTTCAGGCTAGAAAATCTTTGCAAGCTAGTACCTCAAAAGGCTGACCAAGCCGCGCTAGATGTTGTAATGAAAAAACTTTGGCTAGACAAAAAATACCAACCACTGCACGAAAGCAGAGTTTTGCAGGCTTATCACTACTTTCGATTCGCCTTGTGGCTCGGAGAAGATGCACTGCTGGATGAACAGCCAATAAAAGTACCCAAGTTCAAATTAGATACACCAATGATTGAATATTGGACAAAGTACGTTTCCAGTAATCGCGGACGAGACCTAGTCAGAGGTGCTCCAGTGAAAGTAAAGGAGTTGATTGAAGCAACACGCTCACGTTTGTCAATCCACACTTTAATTCATGAACCAAGAATTGATGAGCCACAAGCGATTATTTTTGATACCTTGAATGGTCATCGTTTCCCACTAGAGCCACTTGATCACGTTAGAAATTCACTATTCGTTAGACTTCCAGCGGTCGCTTCCGAGAAAATTTATGATGATTTCTGGGAAAAAGCAGAGCAAGGATTACTCGCAACATCTATCGCTATGCAGAAACCAGGTATTAATTTTCTTTACGATTATCTGATTTCGAAGGGAGAGAAGAAAAGACAAGGAACCATAAACAAAAATCGAGGTGCCTTGCATTTCAATAGAATGACGAGGCACTTGAAGGACGACAAGTTGGCAGAATTCATTAAAAACGACTTGACGGTAGCGATGTCAATTTGGCCAGTAGCCATCGACAAAAAGCGCTCTGTAAACATACAAGGTGTCGAGGTTGGGTACCCTGCAGCTGCCCTGGAACTAGTATCTTCAATTAGAGAGTTGTCCTCGGGGCCATTTAACCCCTTGGTACTTCATTATCTGGTTGCTTATTTCAATGGGTTACTCGATAGCCAACAGCTCATTTCTAATCTTTTCCTTATAGAGAATTATCTTGTTCGGCAACTTCTCACTTTAAATCCGCTTTCTCCTTTGCGTTCAAAGGTAATGGACATTGCAGGAAATCTTGATGGTAGATTTGATGAGATATCTCTTAAAGAGGCGTTGAGTAAGACTTGGGTTACAGACGAGGAAATCTTGACTGGGGTTGAGAAAAGATCTTTCTACGACGAGTTGGGACCACGAGCGCTTGGTGCCGTGTTTAGAGGAATTGAGATTCAACTTTCAGGCTCAGGTGCGAATAAGTTCAGGGTTTCTAAAAATGAATACACCATTGAACATATTTATCCACGTAAGGCGGGCCGCTGGGAAGACAATTTAACCAATTGGAAATCTAGTCCTAAGAGAGTTGCTCCTTTTATCGACACTCTTGGAAATCTTACGGTAGTCACTCAGGAACATAATTCGAAGGTAGGAAATAGCCAATTGAGACAGAAGCAGGAGCACCCTACTGTGATTGGAGCAAGCGCACCGCTTAGACTTCATGAAGATTGGCTCAGCGCAAAAAAGTGGACAGAGGTAGAAATTCAGGAACGAACATTAAGGTTAATAGGCTACGCGCTCAAGAGATGGCCAAGCCTAGAACTATCCTGAGAGATCTAAAGGAGTGACTTTTCAATAGTCCAAGAACAAACTTAAGTTTGCCTCTTCTCTTGTCTTAAGGTTCACGTCTCAAGTAGTTACGATTACCTGCACGGTCGGAGGTGAAATTCTCCAAACGCGACAAGAAGAAACTTCGTTACCTAAAGTTTAGGCACAGTAAAAAGAGTAAGCCTCATAACTCATTTTAAATCCATAGGTACGACAGAGTTCAGCAGTTAGGTTTTTTAGCCCCGGACGGACATACTCACCAATGGCATTTTCGATGGCATACTCACTCCAGCCACCGAAATCTGATTCCTTTATACAGAATTCATTAAGATCTGAGTTTATCTTGAAAACTTCTTCTCCAGGTGATCCATTTTCAACATTAAATGAGGCATAAAAACACATCTTCCTATCCCCATCCGACTTCTTGAAACTAATTGAATCTACTGACCCAACATAAACGCAAGGCCATCCTCCTTTTTTAACTACCGTTTCTCCACCATCGGACACATCAATATCAGCAAAATTTCCACACCAACCTTGACCACTCATCCTGCTTGCGATATTTGTTGCCAATTCTTGTTCTTCACGCGTATTTTTCTGAACCTGGTATGACCAGTTAAAACATAAAACTGTTGTCACTATGAGAGTTATCGATATCGATTTCGTCGTCTCGCTCTTGGCTCTTGCTCGTCTCAACTGAATTGATGCATCATCACTGCTGAAAGAAGTATTTCCAAATTCATGTCTCATTTTCAGGTCAGCCAGTAGATAATTAGAAAAAGCGATTGATATCCCTACCAATCCAAGCAATATCCATCCAGGAATAAAGTTTTCCCCATAATTACTAATGATCAGTAACCACAAAATTGAAGCAAGAATCGCAAAAAACGATGTGACTTCTCTATATTTTGATTTTTGACTAATTCTCTGTTAAGTGATTCAAGATCTTTAAAAGACCTGATGTTGAATCTTTCCTGCATGGTATTCGACAAATAGATTTTCCAAATGATTCCGATACCTACTGAAATAAGTAATAGGTCGATCACCGAGAACATACTGATTAATATATAGGTCTATCACCAAACCAGAGCAATAATGATGTTTCCAATCGTTAGGGCACCAATAAAGGACCAGACGTTGGAGGAGATGGTTTCTTTTTTGCGGTTGGCGATGGCGAGAGCCAAGATGATGAGGACAAAGAGCAGTTTCATGCCGATCTTTGCGTTATCGGGCAACGGCCATTTCATGGGGTCGGAGTTGTGGAGGGGGTAGCGGATACCGACGAGGGCGATGCCGGCGACGGTGGCGGTGAGGGCGGAATGGACAAGACCGGTTGCGATTGTGGTGCGGGAACGGAGAAGTGAGATGAGGATGCCGGCCATGCCTGCCAGATGTAATAAAAGAAGTATGTTGCGAAATAGTTCCATAAGCAGATGATATGTCTGACCAACTAAGGCATTTTGTCATTGACGCGCAGTAGCCTCTATGTATGTTGGCCTACGTAGCAACCAAGCGCAAATTTTTGGACGACGCTCCTCAAATAGAAGATTTAGTTAGAGATGCAGTTTTTAGACATCTTAATCTTAAAGTCGGTAAGAGCGAATACGAGGCATGGAGAAACTCCCTCGGCAATGCAATGTTTCATGTGATGAATGATCCTGAAATCCATGACGATGCCGGAATTGCGGTCGAATATCGACTGAATGGTCGGAGGTTTCGAATCGACTTCATGATCACCGGGCACGATAGATCTGGGAATCCACAAGTAGTAATTGTGGAACTTAAACAATGGACAGAAATCCAATTGAGTGACACACCTAATCATGTGATTACTTTTCTGGGTGGATCTATGAGAGAAGAAAGACACCCCTCATACCAGGCTTGGAGTTATCAAAGTCACCTTGAGCTTTACAACGAATTTATCTACACGAATCAGGTAGAAATCAATTCATGCTCATATCTTCATAATTGCACCGAAAACAAAGTCGTCAGCAGTTCTCGATATGAGGAATTACTTTCAAAATCACCGGTCTTTATCAAAGGTGATCACACAAAATTGCGTCAATTAGTAAAAGACCGAATACATTCTGGAATCGGTACCAACATAATTGAAGATATTGAAAAATCTCCAATCCGCCCTTCCAAACAATTGGCGGACGCAGTGGGAAATATGCTTGAAGGTCAAGAAGAATTTGTTCTCCTTGACGAGCAAAGAACTGTGTACGAAAAGATAATCAAGGCGAGCTTGGCGGGTTTAAAAGGAAAAAAGCAAGTTCTAATCATTAAGGGCGGACCTGGAACGGGAAAGTCAGTAATTTCTATGAATGCTCTTGCAGAGCTTACAAAAAGACGTCTCAACGCACGATATGTAACTCCAAACGGTGCACCCCGCGCAGTTTATGAAAGTAAGTTGAAGGATCGAATAACAGGGGACGCATTTCGTCACATGTTTACTGGATCAGGCGCCTTTCACAAGGTCGAGAAAGATGTTTTCGAAGTCTTGATTGTTGATGAAGCTCATCGACTTTCGGAGAAGTCTGGTTTTTATAAGAATGAGGGTGAAAATCAGATTAAAGAAATTATTCATTCGGCCAAGACATCAGTCTTTTTTATTGATGAAGCACAAAAAGTGACTTGGTCAGATATTGGAGAAATTGAGGAGATAAAGAGATTTGCAACCGATGTCGATGCAGATATTCAAGAATATGAGCTGGTTTCACAATTCCGTTGTGGAGGATCGGATGACTATTTGGAATGGGTTGATTTCATGCTTGGTATCAAGGCTTCAAACCAGTTGTTTAGTCTAAAGTCATTCGATTTCAGAGTTTTCGACAATGCCTCAGAATTACATGCGGAAATCAGGAAAAGGAATGAAGTCAACAATAAGTCGCGAGTCGTCGCGGGATATTGTTGGAATTGGATCAGCAAGAAAGATTCAAGACTATTCGATATTCAGATTCCGAATGACAATTACAAAGCAAGATGGAACTTATCAGAATATGGGAATAATTGGATTATTGATAAAGATTCCATTAACGAAGTAGGTTGTATCCACACTTGCCAAGGTTTAGAAGTGGATTATGTCGGTGTAATATTTGGCGAAGATTTGCGTTTTGAAGGCGGTCAACTAATTACGGATCCAGCAAAACGGGCTAAGACTGATCAGTCGCTCAAAGGCTTCAAAAAACAACTCGCGAGTGAACCAATCATCGCTGAAGCAAAAGCAGATGAACTCATACGTAACACTTATCGAACTTTGATGAGTAGGGGAATGAAGGGGTGCTATATCTATGCAGTGGATGAGAAAACTCGTGAGTACTTCAGAAATGCAGTTAATGCATTACCGAAAGGATAAATGATGTCTGACCTAACTGCCATAAGGGATCGTCTGCGTACTTTTGCGGACGCTCGAGATTGGGACCAGTTCCACACGCCAAAAAACCTTTCAATGGCTATCGCGGGTGAGGCAGGTGAACTACTTGCAGAATTTCAATGGCTGACGCCAGAAGAAAGTACAAAATTGGCTCCGGAAAAATTACGTGATGTTGAAATGGAAATTGCCGATGTCGCAATCTATTTGGTGCGAATAGCAGATGTCCTGGGCTTAGATATTTACGAAGCGACGATGGCAAAGATTGCTATCAATGAATCTAGGTTCCCACCTCAGTAGGTAGAGATAGTCCACGGAGCCGAGAATTAAGTCTTGTTCCCCAATGGCGGCGGGCAAGAACGGTCAGGTTGACCTCAAACGCAGGCTTTTCATCATCCTTTGCCAATTTGTTACCAAGGGATGCTCGCTTTAGGGGTGATGCGGGCGTAGGTTCACCCTGTCTGGACCCCATCGGGGGGTTCAGAGAATAGGAAGTTCGATGTCGAACGAAGTCAAAGAGAACGGCGTATCGCGACGCACGGTTCTCAAAGGCGCAGCGGTCGGTGGTATCGGTCTTGTTGGCGGATCAACTCTGCTTTCAAGTTGCGGTAGCAAAAAAGCTGACGGCCCAGTTAAGTTCACAGCTCGTACGAACGATGAAACTGGTCTAAAGATTGCGCAAGCACTTGCAGATGGTTACAAGGCAGAAACTGGCATTGATGTAACGATGCAGGGCTCGGGAGATACCAACGCGTTCCAAGACGGAATTTCGCAGTGGCTCCAGGGAACACCTGACGATGCATTCCAGTGGATGGCAGGATTCCGTACCAATTTCCGTGCGGATCAGAAGTTGCTATTCGACCTATCAGACAACATTAAGAACCTCGGCGATCAAATGCCAGAAGGTTTCATCAGCGGTGCAACAAACCCAACTGATGGCAAGCAATACATCATCCCAACCACTTGGTATCCATGGGGACTTCACTATCGCAAGTCCACAATGCAAGAACTCGGACTAGATCCAGAGAACATTGCAAACTGGGATGACTTCATGAAGTTGCTCGAAGGAACCAAGAAGAAGGGCCTCATCGGCTACGCACTTGGTGACAAGGGTGGATGGGAAGCGATGGGAACATTCTCCATCCTTAACGTCCGTATGAATGGTTACAAGTACCACATTGATCTTCTCAATGGCCGCGCAAAGTGGACCGATGCGAAGACAGTCGAAGTATTCAACCAATTCGCAACACTCATTCCTTACATGAACAAGAACGTTCTTGATATCTCATGGGATGGCATGCGCGATCTTCTACTTCAGAAGAAGTGCGGTGCGATCATGATGGGTTCATGGTGGGCTAACGACTTCAAGGCGAAGTCACAAGCTGACTATGACGATCTATGGATCGTTCCATTCCCTGAAATCAATCCAGAATTCAAGCGCGACTCAATCGACGCTCCTGTCGATGGTATGTCGGTTCCTGCAAATGCTGCTAACCCAGAAGGTGGCGCACAGTTTGCAGAGTGGTGTGCAAGTGAGAACGGTATGAAGGCTGCTCAGGCTGCTGGCGATACTTCTCTCTATGCAAACACACGTCTTGATACTTCAGGATACGACGCATTCAACAAGCAGAAGCTTGCTGTTATCGGTGAAGCGAAGAATGTTATGAACTTCCTTGATCGCGATTGCCGTAACGACTTTGCTGGAACAATCGTTGGACCTTCAATCCAGAACTTCTTGAAGGATCCAAAGAGTGTTAACAAGATTGTTGAAGATATGCAAGCAGCTTGGGACGCATTGCCTCCACTATCCTAAAAAGATAGGCTGGTTGTATGACTACGACGGCGACGAGAGACAAATCTCGTCGCCGTCGAGCATTTACTAGGGGTGATCGATTCACTCTTGCGATGTTCGTCGGTGTTCCATCAGCCTTACATATCGTGTGGGTTTGGATTCCCGCGATTGCCACAATCGGACTTTCATTCACTTATTGGAATGGCGTAGCTCTCTCGGATATCAAGTGGGCGGGGCTCGCGAATTACGACACGATTTTTACTGCGTCACCACAGTTTTATCACGCGCTACGTAATAACTTTTATTGGTTAACCTGGTTCACGCTGATTGCGACTCCACTTGGAGTATTGCTCGCGTATCAAATCGACCGCAAGATTCGCGGACATAAGATTTACGAGAGCGTTTATTACATCCCCGTCGTTCTTTCACTTGCGGTTATCGGAATTATCTGGCGCTTTATGCTCGGCCCAGCAGGTTTGGTCCAGGTTATGTTGGGCCATCCGGGGATTGAAGATGCGATTCCGATCTTTGGAAACTATTCGATTAATACCTATGTGATTCTAGGTATCGCCTCGTGGCGCCATATTGGTTACATCATGCTTCTCTATTTAGCGGGCTTGAAGTCGGTCGATCCATCGCTTCGTGAGGCGGCGGCGATCGATGGTGCGACTGAGTGGCAGACCTTCCGCAAGATCGTTTTGCCGGCGATGAAGCCCGTGAACACGATCATCATTGTTATTACGGTGATTGAGTCGCTTCGAGCTTTCGATCTGATTTACATTATTTATGGAACGTCGACGGGGTGGCCGATCTTGGGCATGCTCGTCTTCCAGAACATCTATGGCCAGGCGGCCTCGATGCTGGGTGCGGCGTACGCGGTGATTTTGTTCTTACTCAGCATCATCCCGATCGTCTTCTATCTCCGAACCGTCTTTAGAGATGATGTGTCCTCATGAGTGGAATTGTTCAAGATAAGAAGTATCGCAACCGCCAGAAAATTAAGGACCGTTTCATCACGGCCTTTATCGGAATCTTCGCGTTTGTATGGATGGTTCCGATTCTGTGGACTTTCTGGACATCGCTTCGTCCATATCAAGACATTATCGAAAAGGGTGTGTTCTCTCGTCCTGATACTTTGAATTTGAATAACTATGCCGAGGCGTATCGTCAGATGGAGATCTGGGGATATTTGAAGAACTCATTCCTTGTGGCGATTCCTGCAGTCGTCCTCACTTTGTTCTTCGGGTCTTTGCTCGCATTCGTGGTAACGCGTTATTCGTTTAGATTCAATCTTTATTTGTTGCTTCTGTTTACGGCCGGTAACTTGCTTCCCGTCCAGCTTGTGTATGCGCCGTTATTCAAGATGTATATCTGGATTGGCGATTTGGTTGGAAATCGCAATCTCTTATATGACAGCTACTTAGGTTTGATTTTGGTGCATGTGGCGCTCCAGGTTGGATTCGCGACGTTCGTTATGTCTTCTTATATGAAGACGATTCCGAAGGAGATCTCCGAGTCAGCGATGGTGGATGGCGCGTCAGTATTCCGCCATTACTGGAATGTGATTCTGCCTTTGTTGCGCCCACCTTTAGCGGCGCTTTCAGTGTTGATGACGACGTGGATCTATAACGAATTCTTCTGGGCGATTGTTTTGATTAAGAGCGATAGCAAGCGTCCGATTACTTCTGCCTTGGGACGTCTCCAAGGTGAATATGTCACCGACTTCAACTTGTTGGCGGCCGGTGCGATCATGGCAGCGCTACCGACGTTGATTATCTTCTTCATCTTGAAGCGCCAGTTCGTTTCGGGCTTAACTCTCGGATCGACGAAGGGTTAATTCTTTTCCACAAGTTCCACAACGACCGTGACTTTTTGTCATGGCGTGCGTTTAGCGTGTGCCCACTTGCCAAGAAGTATTGCTGTATATACAATGTGCGCACAGGAGGATTATGGCTACGAACACAACACTCAATGTTCGAATTGAGGAAGAGATCAAAGTTAAGGCTTCGAGAATTCTTGAAGCTTCAGGTTTGACTGCATCGAGCGCTGTTCGCCTATTCCTTTTGCGCGTTATCGAGGACGAAGCACTTCCATTTGAAATGCCACGACCTAATGCAAAGACACGTCGGGCTATTCAGGCCGCAAATCGCGGCCGTATGAAGACTGCTAAGAACTCGAAGACGCTCGTTAAAGATTTGCTTGCGAAGCGTTAGATATACAACTCGATTCAATAAAGATGTAAGGCGCGAAGGCAAGTCGCCCAACAACAAAGATCTCCCCACAAAACTGCAAGTAGTTATCGACCTACTTGCCGAAGATAAAGATTTACCCGTAAATCTTCATGATCATCTTTTGGTGGGAGAGTTTGTAGGGATGCGAGAGCTACACGTTAAACCTGACTTATTACTGATTTATCGGAAAATTGCGGACAGCTCTCTTGAATTACTTCGTTTAGGAAGTCATTCCGAGATATTTGGGTGAAAGGTATTCAAGAAAGTGGCAAAAAATAGCGTTGTTCGTGTCAGTCGGAGGAGATAGTGTTACGCGCATGAAAGCTATCCAAATAACGCAATTCGGTGGTCCAGAAGTGATGAAGTATGTGGATCTGCCAGATCCCGTCGCGTCGGGCGAGGATGTCGTGATGGATGTGACGGCGATCGGCATCAACTATGCAGATACGCACCAGACCGAGGATTCGTATTTGTCCAAACAGACATTGCCGCTAATTCCAGGAATGGAAGTAGTAGGAAAGTTACCGAATGGCCAACGTGTATTAGCGCTTGCCGCAGGCGGCGGGTATTGCCAGAAAACTTTGGTGAATCCAAAGCAAGTTATTCCTTTGCCTGATCAAGTTTCTGATGGTGCAGCTCTAGCGATGATGGTGCAGGGAATTACCGCGTATCACATCTTGAAAACAGTCGGACATTTCAAAGCGGGCGAGAGCGTTGTGGTTCACGCAGGTGCAGGTGGAGTGGGATCACTTGCAATACAACTTGCGAAGTTGTGGGGTGGATTTGTCATTGCAGTGACTTCTTCGGATGAGAAGAAGAAGTTATGTAAAGAACTCGGCGCAGATGTTGTGGTCGATGCAAATGTTGAAGATATGAACGCAGCGCTTCGTGCAGCAAATGGTGGCAAGAGCGTTGATTTGGTTTTAGAGATGGTGGGCGGAAAGACTTTTGATCAATCACTTGAAGCGCTTGCGATGTTTGGGCGAATTGTGATTTACGGAATGGCTTCGCGCACAATGCCAGCTCCAGTTCATCCAGCAACATTGATGGGGAAGTCGAAATCAATCGCAGGATTTTGGTTAGTGAATTGTTTAGGTAAGAAAGAAATGATGCAGGATGTTTTTGTGGAGTTATTTGGCTTGATTATTGCTGGAAAATTGAAGCCAGTTGTTGGTGCGACATATCCTTTATCGCGTGCGGTTGAAGCGCATCAAGCCATGCTGGCGAGAAAAACCGTCGGCAAGATCGTGCTCAATCCCGCGGAGTAGCAGCGCGTAAAATCAGGTATTCTTCGCTTCGCTTTTCTATT
>Ga0214921_10009578_pt1 | contig 12217 bp, 12 predicted proteins | sample LL1505_MetaG_FD_177992 | JGI IMG/M metagenome (GOLD analysis project Ga0214921, IMG submission 177992) | Freshwater microbial communities from Lake Lanier, Atlanta, Georgia, United States - LL-1505 | ecosystem: Environmental > Aquatic > Freshwater > Lake | place: USA: Georgia | collected... | reverse complement strand
GTTTGATGCAAATGGCCAAAGTGTCGGGTGCCTTAGAGCGCCATCGCAACCAAGAGCTGCTCTATATCCCACTGCTCACCCATCCAACCACCGGTGGAGTAACTGCAAGTTTTGCGATGTTGGGCGATCTAATCCTTGCCGAACCAAAAGCGCTTATCGGTTTTGCAGGTCGCCGCGTGATTGAGCAAACCTTGAGGGAAAAGTTACCGGATGATTTTCAAACGGCTGAATACATTCAGGACCACGGTTTTGTGGATGCAATTGTGTCCAGACCCAAATTGCGCAGCACCCTTGCAAGCCTGCTTGCCATCCATGGCCAAAAAGCTGCCGCACTAGTGGGATGAAGCAATACCTAAACGCAATCGCTACTTTGCTTTGTGCTTCAGCGCTAACGATTTGGCTTATTGGTTTTCAACCCGCCATAGCTTTTGCAGGACCAGTGGACTGGCAGGAGGTAACCCCCACGGCAGAAGGTCGCCAATGGTGGGATAAAGGCAGTTTGAGGCGCAATCGCAAAGGCGATCTAACCGTGCTGAGTCGTTTTAGTGCAAACCCTGATCAATCCGGCAAAAGCCAAACAGGGGCCTTGTATGTGATGGCCCTTGATTGTGATGAACAGCTCTACAAAGACCTTCAAGTAAACGGACTGCCCCGCCCCAGGGCCCAATGGCAATTGGTGGGCTCTGAGGATTTGATTGCTGAAGTGCTGCAGCAAAGCTGCGCAGCAGCCAGGGGTGAGGGTTTATTAGAGCAAGGCAAAGCATGACAAAAGCAAAAATTGGGGTGGCAATTGCAGGCCTTGGTTTTGGCGAGAAAGTACACCTACCGGCCCTGCAGGCCAGTGCCTCAATGGCACCTGTGGGCCTTTGGCATCCCCGCGAACAGCGCCTACAGGAAGCATGCAGCCGCGCAAACCTATGGGGAAGCTCTGATTTTGCGGCCTTACTAGCCCATCCCCAGGTTGAGGCGGTTGTTTTGGCAACACCACCGGCGGTGAGGTTTCAGTTAGCAGAGCAAGCGCTTTTGGCTGGTAAGCATCTGCTACTGGAAAAACCCATAGCTTTAAGTGCCACTGAAGCGCAACGGCTTGAACAACTGGCCATGGCGCATGGCTGTTGTTGTGCTGTGAATTTTGAATACCGCGCTGTGCCGGCCTTCCAACAACTGGCCCAACTTCTCGCTAGCGGCTGGCTTGGTGATCCCTGGCTGCTGCGCTTCGACTGGTTGATGGCTAGCCGCAGCGATCCGATGCGCCCCTGGAATTGGTATGCCCAGCAGGATCAGGGGGGTGGGGTTATGGGGGCTCTCGGCAGCCATGCACTTGATTTGATGGAATGGCTAGTGGGACCGATCCTGGAACTGCAGGCGCAGCTATCGGTGGCGATCGGGGAGCGACCCAAAGCTGATGGGTTGGGTTATGGCCAGGTTGATGCCGCCGATACGGCCCTAATCCAAATGCAACTAAAACCCAATTGGAGCAATGGCGATCGAGCTATGCCTGCTCAAATAGCCCTTTCCTCAATCGCAAAACAGGGCAGGGGTTGCTGGCTAGAACTTTATGGTTCAGAAGGAACACTTGTTCTAGGCAGTGCCAATCAAAACGACTACGTGCATGGCTTTGGCCTGCAGGGCGCAAAAACAGGGGAGCCCTTAATGGCAATCAAGCCTGATTCAAACCTGGCCTTCGGCCGCACCTGGGAAGACGGAAGGATTGCACCAACTGAACGCTTGCTGGGCTGGTGGGCTGCTGCAATCCGTGAAGGCAGGCCCATGATTCCAGGGCTTCTGGAGGGCCTGCAAAGCCAAGTGGCCATGGATGCCTGCCAACAAAGCAATCAAGGCGGCGCTCGCATTTGGATCCGCCGCTGAGCAAAAACCCAACTAGCTCAAAATTTGAAGCAATTTGGAAAACATTTGGATGTTTCCCAGGTCACATCCGTCTAAGTCTTACGCCTAGACCAAAAAGACTTTAAATGATTAGCTCTGCTAATAGTGCAAGTTTATCCCCAGCCAACCTAGGTTTTCCCCAGTTTATACCTGGTTTTTCCCCAGAAACATGGCTATTTCCTTTGCTAATCCGCTGGAGGACATGGCCAATGGCCTCAACCTGTGGAAAGTATCGGGAAGCACCTTCAAAGCTTGACTTCTATCTCGAAGTTGTTCAAGGGAATTAAATCGCTTCAGCGGTTAGCTCTGCCGCTGAGCTTCCGCAGGCAATCTCAGCCATTAGACGGTGCCAAACCGCCCAAAGCTCAAACTTTGACGCATCAGCCTCTTCTATGGCTTTATGCATAGGCAAGGGAGGTTCCAAGGTTGGCAAACGGTAGAGAAACAAAGCTTGAAAGCAACGAGAGCAGCATCGAAGTGGTGAGCATGGAAGCGGAGGTACCTGAAGCGCTTTTTCAAAGCATGCGCCACTTCCTCAAGGAGCATCCCCAATGGGATCAATATCAGTTGGTGAGTTCAGCCGTTGCCAGCTTCCTTTTTCAAAATGGCAGCACCGATAAGGCCGTTGCCCAGCATTACCTAAACGTCTTATTTAGAAGTAAATAATTAAAACACAAAATAGGTTTAACCAGAGAAATATGTCAGAATTAATGTAGGGGCTATAATCTATTTCTAATGCCATCATTGAGCCACTACAGGGATTGTTAAAGGGCCAAGAGGAAGTACAGCAACTGGAAGAGTGTCAACAGAACTCGCAGCTACAACCTCAAGCAATGTGGCAATGGGATCATCCGTATGATCCGTTCTAGTGATTAATCTATCGCCAGAAGAAAGATTGGAATACATTACAATCCTGGCCTTAACCAAACACTGAAGGAGAGTTTGGACCTGCCATTGATCATGCTTAGTAACCGTTGTTTCCATAATAAATTGATAAAGTTCACTATTGGTTCTAGAATCTGAAAGTATATTAGCGAATTCACCTTCAGAAGGTAAACCATTATCACATTTACTAAGGACGAGAATAAGACCGCCCGGTTCAACCAACCGAGATGCCGCCGATAGCCCCTTAACAGTTTGGTAAAAATTCTGATCAAGAGGATAACCAGAGTTGGTGGTGATAACAATCGGATAACGGCGAGACACCTGGACAGTTGCTTCCTCCAAGGAAACCTTGGAGCCAAAGTTATGCACAGCAACAAGCTCCCCTGCAAAAATACCTGTTATTTCTTTATCTCGATTCAGAGTTACATTAACAACGAAATGAGGAGGGCAAAGGGCTGCCATTTCCCTTGTAAGTTTCTGAAGAGGATTACCTTCAATCTTGGCCCAAGTAACATCTGGGGAATCAATTAAAGAGGCCCGGTGGAAATGCCTAACTGTTTGCAGGCCAGCAATTCCTGGTATCAAAGCTTTGGATCCACCCGAAAATCCAGCATAGAAATGCGGCTCAATGAAACCAGTAGTAATTCTTAAATCTGCCTCCACCCAATATCGATTGAGCCAACATTCACCACCACAGGATGATTTGCCAACAAAAACAAGATCCTGCTGAGATTGACAGTCATGGTTAACAATATTAAAACGAGCTGCAGCACTTCCAAACATTCGGTTTATTTCATCAGGTGTAGATCCTCGATGAGTGCCTGTACCGATGAGAATTGTTATGCACTCATCGGGAAGCTCTAGCTGATCAGCCAACCATGGCACCAACAACCTATCCGGGACAGGCCGCGTATGGTCGGCAACTGCAATAACAACCCTCGGCTTTCTACCTTCAGCGAAAGCAGCACTTAATGCATCCTTTGCAACCGATAGAAAAGGAGGAGAATTTAAAGGATTCTCAATAACAGCATTGAAATTTCCTTGAGGATCTGAAAGTGCGGCCGGAGAATCCGGCAAAAAAACATCGAATGCTAAACCTGGCAAATTCGTATTAAGCTCAAAGAAGTCGGTTCCATAAGGAAGCCTAATACTGTGTGATTTTCTTTCCATTTTGAATTAGTTTAACTATTTGAATTCTACCATTGAATAGGTATTTGAGCATGTAGTGCCCTAATCGCGCTGGTTTTACCATATCGGTATCGCTAGCAATTAAGACCAAATCACCTGCAAAAACCAATGATCGCAAAGTTTGGCCTAATTCTTTTTTGCCTCTTGGCTGGCATCTACTTCAGTAGATCAAACAAGATACCCAACGGATCTCACAAAATTGTAAACGCCTGGGTCATCAATTTGGCATTACCCGCGGTAGCAATCAAGTACTTGCCACATATACATTTGGGGCAGCATTTATTACTACCAGCGATCGCCCCAATCATTGTATTTGCTGGTGGCATTATTTTCGTTTCATTATTTCTACGTCGTCAATCAGTTGATAAAGCCACATTAGCTGGAATGATGCTGATGGCCGGGCTTGGGAACACCGGCTTTGTAGGTCTACCTCTTGTTGCCGCCTATTTTGGCAAGGAGAACCTGGGAACAGCTGTAATACTTGATCAATCTACTGTTCTATTATTTTCAACTGTTGGTGCTTACATTGCAATCAGTGCATCTGGGAAAGGTAAAGTAACCGCATCAGCTTTACTGCTAAAACTGGTACGATTTCCACCACTTGTTGCTAGCCTTCTATCGATCTCATTACTTAGGATAATAGATATCAGCGAAATCCAGCCCCTAGTAAATGATATCGCGGCCACCACAGCCCCCCTAGCATTATTCTCAATTGGTCTACAATTAAGATTTAATGACATAAGAACTCAAATAGGGCAAGCATCGCCTGTGCTGCTTTACAAACTAATACTTGCCCCAGCTCTATGCACTATTGTTGCACTACTATTTAACTTCAAAGGTATCCACACTCAAATAAGTATTTTCCAGATGAGTATGCCATCATTACTTTCTGCTGCGGTAATCGCAAATGAATACGACTTAAACCCTAAACTAATAAACCTTATTGCTGCATCCAGCATTGTATTAGGACTAATCACAAGTTGCTTCTGGTACTTTGTGGGGAGATTTGCTATCTAAATTCAAATTTCACCTTAAAGTTATTAAGCAAAGGGACTAAATCGGCTAGGATACAAACAGCATTTGGAAACATTATTTAATCAACTCGCTCAATAGTTGTTTCTCCATGACAAATCTTCCACGAGGAAGCTAAATTCTCAACGTCAGAACGTTGAAGAACTGTTTGAAGATGCCAGTACTCAACCTGAACCCTCTCTTGATTAACATCAACTATATTGTAACCGTGACTATCTATATCACACCAAAGAGCGGATGGCAGCAATTTTAAAAGTGCTTCTTCGTACTCGCACGAGAGAGTTCGGGGCTCCCATTTCATTTTGTCATCAAAATTTTGAGATGTTATGCTAGGGACAACAAATTCAAATCCGATTGGTTCGCTGTCTGATTGCATAGAGCCAGACTTCAACTTAAATACAAAGCTCGCGTGAATATCACCACTCAAAACAATAAGTTTTCCCTTTTTCTTACTTAAAACTGCAAGTAACTCCTCGCGTTCATGTGGATACCCATCCCACTGATCCCAATCAGGATCAACTCCATTGGCTGCAATTAGCTTAAGCTTCAATAGGGCCAATCGTGATTTTTCATCTATAAAATCGGGGGAAGTTGACGACATAACAGAAGGGTTTGCAATAAAACACCATCTGGATTGAGAATTCTCAATTGAATTATAAAGCCAGTCGCGCTGATGCACTCCGAGGGCACTGCGGCTTTCTAGATACATGTCAGGTGGAGGAACCGGTCTGTCGCGCATAGTGCGAGTATCTAATAACATCAAGTCGATGAGATTAGCTATCTGGACAGTTCGGAATAAACGATCTGGATGATCCGGAAAATTATTACGAAGAGGTAACCATTCAGAACGGGCTTTAAGTGCGGCCTGCTTTCTCAAAGACCAAGCACCATCACGGGTTTCATCATGTTCATCTGCACCATCTCTCCATGTGCCGTCAGCTATCTCATGGTCATCAACCATCGAAAAAATGGGCAAAGATGCATGCATTTGCTGAACATCCGGATCACTCCGATACTGCTGATATCGAAGCCGATAATCCTCTAGGCTCTTGCACTCATGATCAGGCTCAAAGGGCCTTCCGATATCGGCGCCAGGGGTCTGTGAACCTGGAGGATTATTGGAGGCTTCGTAAATATAGTCGCCCAGGTGAAGTAAGAAATCTATATCGTTTCTTTTGGCGATAGCTGCATAGGTATTAAAAAAACCTGCGTTATATTTAGCACATGAGACCTGAGCAAAGCGGACCCTTTGCTCGCCTAATATGGGTAGTGTTTTGGTTCTTCCAACTACTGACACATAATCGCCAGCGCGAAATCGATAGTAATAAACTGTGAACGGGTCTAGGCCAGTTACATCAATATTAATTGTGAAATCTTTTTCAGGGATAGCCCTATAACTTCCAGATGCTATTGTAATATCAAATCCTGGATTTTGTGATACTTCCCAACAAACATCTGCAGCTTCCTGAACTCTTGTCCAAATAACAACGGCGTTGCTCAATGGCTCTCCACTGGCAACTCCATTTGGAAAGAAGTAATTTGCACGGCTCACGTTGTACTCTCAAATTTTCCAAATACTAGCATTAGCACACCATTAATCTTATTTGTTCTCATTTCAATACATTAAGCATAGAAATGCTCTGCACAAAAAGAATTACCCCCTCAAGACCACGATCATTTTAAAACATGGAATTTTTACGTACAAAAATAATGCGAAATATACTATATATTCCACAAATAATTCACCGTTTAAGCCAAAATTTCATTTAGAGAATAAATAATATTAAAACTTAAATGATTTGAATTTAATTTCAACTTAATCTAAACAGAAATTTTTCAAAGTACCAAGCTCAAGCTACAAACCAGTAGGGGATATCAAACAAAAACCCTGATTACATACTTAAAGCAACCAGGGTTTTGAATTTGGTGGCGGGGGGGAGATTTGAACTCCCGACCTTCGGGTTATGAGCCCGACGAGCTACCAGGCTGCTCTACCCCGCGGCATCACCAAGCGTTAATACTAAACCATCAACTAACGCAATTCGCCACGCACCTCGAGCCTTTGCCCCGCCATGGGTATCAAGAATTGCTCCTCCAACTCCTCTTGGGCCGAAGGGGTTAACCATTCCAATTGTTTTAACAATTGCAGGGCCACCGCCCATTTAGCCCGGCTGGAGCCATCTTCAACTTTGATTGCCAAACCCAGGCCTTCGCCCATGCGGGCAAGGCACTGGATGCCCTCTGCCCCCCCCTTGCTAACCAATAAACCCAAGCTGCGGCGCATCAATTCCGTATCAAATCGACCTTCGCCGGCCACTAACTCAGGGTGGACCTGCATTGCCCTTGCCAATCTTTCAAGCGTTGGCAGCTGACCGCCGCCCAGGTGGGCATAGAGCAAAGCCATCTGACACAGGGGCAGTTGCAGGGTGGGGGCACCGCAATCGTCGCAGGCAGAAACCAATTCAGCTGCCGGTATGCCCAGCAGTTCTGCCACCCGATTGAGCACCTCCTGTTGCAGGGGATGGTTGCGATTTAGGTAACCCTCCAAAGGCCAACCCATGCGCTTGCAGCTGGCAAGAAAAGCAGCATGCTTTCCAGAGCAGTTGTGCTGCAGGGCACTTTCCCTTCCCTTGGGGCAAGGGCAACGCAAAAAACTCACATCTACGTCTGCTCGCCAGAGCACCTGAAACGCCTCGCGGGCCTGGGCCAAGGTGCCGTCATGGGATGAGCAGGCAATCGCCATGGCCCGTTCTGAGCCCCCCTGGCCATCAAAGGCTCCACTGGAAACAAAAACCTGGGCCTGAAATGGCTTCAAACTGGAACGAATAAAACTGAGCTGCTGGGGATCGCCAGCCCGCATCAAAAGCCTGCCCCGCTGATCAGTTACCACCGCATGAACCCGATGGAAGGATTCGGCCATGCCGTTGCGCAAAAGCACCACCTCCAAGGCGGGGGGCCCCTGGCGACTAGTTCCACTGAGGCCCAGGGATGAAGCCATAAAGATCGGCGCTGCAGTTAAGGCTCAGAAAGCCTGGCAGATGCTGGAGCCAAACAACAGCAATGCCGCAACCATCAGAGCGGCGCGGATCAGCCGCGCCAGGATTGGCTTTACTTGATGTTGGGCCACCAAAAGATCCTGCTGACGCCAATCCAAGGGTTTTTCCCATTCCTGGCCGTCGTACCAGCCGGATTCTTCGTAGGAAATTTTTTCGCTAAGCAAACGGCGCTGCACGTAGCACCAGCCAAGCCACTGGCGCAAGAGCAGCAGTAACGGCAGTAGCAGGGCCGCAACGGCGGCCACTAAAACCATTTGCGCTGGGTTGTGGCGCAAGGGCACGCTGCCGCTGGCAACTAAAACAGCCAAGGGAAGAAGCAGCAACCAGCCGCCTGCCAAGGCAACAATCAACCCCTTGAAGGAGTGCAGAGGCCACCTAAAAAACCAGGAATTAGAGAGCTGCTGATATTCCTGAAGCGGACGTTGCTCTGGCGGCACAGGACATACGCTCATCGCCATTTATCAGGGGGTATGGCTGAAGTGGATGGTTTCACCATGGCCCCAGAAGGCTTCTAGATCGTAGTAACTGCGCTCCTGGGGGGTTAGCACCTGAACGATCAGATCGCCGTAATCAAGCAGCACCCAACGCCCTTGGGTAACGCCCTCCCTGCGCAGGGGAAGCCGCTCACAATCAGCCTCAAGGCGATCCTCAACGGAACGGGCAATCGCTCTCACTTGCACATCGGAAAGGCCGCTGCAAACCACAAACCAATCGGTGAGGGTCGTTACGTCTTCAACCCGCAGCAAACGGATGTCTACCGCCTTGCGATCGTCGGCAGCTTCAGCTGCCAAGCGCGCTAGGCCTTCGCTATCCATAAACGTTCTCACTGGTTACGGAACGGCTACTGCCCTGCTGCTGGGCCATGTCGGCCCGTGCCTTACCCGCACTCTTACGCAACGCCTCAAGGCGGTCTTCAAAGAAACTGCGCTGGCGCTTCTTACGGGTTTGCTCAATGCGCTCTTTTAGGGCTCCACCCAAACTTTTGTAGGCATTGGGAAGGGTGTAGCCAAAACGGGTGGCGAGGCCAATGGCCCTTTCGTCGGCTGCGATGGCATCTTGCAGGCGCTTTTCAGAATTATTTTTTAGATAAAGCCGGTAGCCGGCAAATCCCGACAACCCAACGGCAAGAACGAGCAACAAACCGTCTTGCACCCAAAGCTCACCAATGGCGCCGCCCAGGCCAATGGCAAGGGCAGCCATCTCCCAACCATCGCGGGGGATTGCGTCGTTTTGGATGCGACCCACCTCATGCCAGAAAAGCAGGTTGCGATGGTCGAGGGCTAATTCATCCCATTTATCTAAATGCAGCTGGATTTCCACCTCATCCCTTCCAATTTCTTCCAGGCTGATGAGGGGCGGATCGGCAGAAGCTGCTGCTTCCACAAACACCCAACTCTGCATTTCTGGCGGCAGCAGCCCTTTCAGGCGCTGGAGCTCACTCATGGACACGGACGTTGGTCAACGTCGGATACAAACCTCAGGGTAGCCACCCTTGCGCACCCCCTGCTGGTGCGGTTTGCCCAGGAGGTGAGAAGCTGTGAAGGTTTGGCTGAAATCACCGCCCATGCCCCGTCGCACGGATTTGCGTCGCATCCTGCTACTGGGCTCCGGGCCGATCGTGATCGGCCAAGCCTGCGAATTTGATTATTCGGGCACCCAAGCCTGTAAAGCGCTGCGGGCAGAGGGTTTTGAAGTGGTGCTGGTGAATTCCAACCCCGCTTCGATCATGACCGATCCCGACATGGCGGATCGCACTTACATCGAACCGCTCACCCCTGAGGTTGTGAGCCAGGTAATCGAACGGGAACGGCCCGATGCGCTTTTGCCCACCATGGGCGGCCAAACGGCCTTGAACCTGGCCGTGGCCCTGGCCGAAAACGGCACCTTGGCCAAATTTGGAGTGGAGTTAATCGGCGCAAATCTTGAGGCGATCCACAAGGCCGAAGACCGCAATTTGTTCAAACAGGCGATGCAGCGCATCGGTGTGGCCGTTTGCCCCTCAGGCATTGCAACAAACCTCAAGGAAGCGGAGGCCGTTGGCGAGAGCATCGGCGGCTATCCAAGGATCATTAGGCCCGGATTCACTTTGGGGGGAGCCGGCGGCGGCATTGCCTACAACCCAGAGGAATTTTTAGCAATCTGCAAAAGCGGTTTAGAAGCGAGCCCCGTATCGCAAATCTTGATTGAGCAATCGCTTTTGGGCTGGAAGGAATTTGAACTTGAGGTAATGCGCGATAGCGCCGACAACGTGGTGATTGTTTGCAGCATTGAAAACCTCGACCCGATGGGGGTACACACGGGCGATTCGATTACCGTGGCACCGGCTCAAACCCTCACGGATAGGGAATATCAGAGGCTTAGGGATCAATCAATTGCGATTATTCGCGAAATTGGCGTTGATACTGGCGGCAGCAACATTCAATTCGCCATAAATCCAATCAATGGTGATGTTGTTGTTATTGAAATGAATCCCAGGGTTAGCCGCAGCTCGGCCCTTGCCAGCAAGGCAACGGGCTTTCCGATTGCCAAAATCGCCGCACGCCTCGCCGTGGGTTATCGGCTAGACGAAATTATTAACGACATCACAGAAAAGACACCGGCCTGTTTTGAGCCCACCATCGACTATGTGGTAACAAAGGTGCCGCGTTTTGCCTTTGAAAAATTTAGCGGTAGTTCCCCAGTGCTCACTACTTCAATGAAATCGGTGGGGGAGGCCATGGCGATTGGCCGCTGTTTTGAGGAATCCTTTCAAAAGGCCCTGCGCTCCCTTGAAACCGGCCACAGCGGCTGGGGCTGTGATCAACCAGAAGCAGAGCAAAGCGCCGCTGAACTGGATCGCAACCTGCGCACCCCAACCCCAGAGCGTATTTTCCACCTGCGCACAGGTTTAAGCCAAGGCCGCAGCGTGGCCGAATTACATCAACTGAGCGGCATAGATCCCTGGTTTCTTGCCAAACTTGAAGCCCTTTTAGTTAGTGAAAAGCGCTTGTTGTGGGGCAAAAGCCTGGAAGCTCTTGATGCAGAAGCATTGCTTGAACTTAAACAACTTGGCTACAGCGACCATCAAATAGCCCATGCCACAGCCAGCAACGAGCTAGCCGTTCGCGATTACCGCCAATCCCTTGGGATTGATGTGTTATTTAAAACAGTTGACACCTGCGCCGCTGAATTTGCATCCAGCACCCCCTATCACTACTCCACCTACGAAAGACGCTTAGAAAAGCTAAATAGTAGTGGCAACCTCGAGTATTTAAGCCCCACTAGTGAGGTGAAACCTGAAAACCGCAACAAGGTTTTAATACTGGGCGGTGGCCCAAATCGAATCGGCCAGGGCATCGAATTTGATTATTGCTGCTGCCATGCCTCCTTTGCACTTCAAGGGGAGGGGTTGATAACAATTATGCAAAATAGCAACCCTGAAACCGTTTCCACCGACTACGACAGCAGCGATCGCCTCTATTTCGAACCACTCACCCTTGAAGATGTTTTGAATGTGATCGAAGCTGAGAAACCGGCGGGCGTAATTGTGCAATTTGGCGGTCAAACCCCCCTCAAGCTTGCCCTGCCATTGCTGGCCTGGCTGGAAAGCGAAAGGGGCAAACTCACCGGCACAAAAATTTGGGGCACTTCACCTCGCAATATTGATCTAGCTGAAGATAGGGAACAATTTGAAGCTGTTTTACGCAAGCTTGAGATACTGCAACCACGCAATGGCATCGCCCGAAGTGAAAAAGAAGCAATCGCCATTGCCGAGCAGATCGGCTATCCCGTAGTTGTGCGTCCCAGCTATGTGTTGGGCGGCCGTGCAATGGAAGTGGTGTTTGATAGCAGCGAATTAGATCGCTACATGCACGAAGCAGTGAAAGTAGATCCAAGCCAACCGGTGCTCATAGATGAATACCTTGAGAATGCCACCGAGGTGGATGTTGATGCCCTTTGTGATAACAGCGGCAGCGTTGTAATCGGAGGTTTAATGGAACATATTGAACCTGCCGGAATTCATTCTGGTGATTCAGCATGTTGTTTGCCGGCTGTGAGCTTGAGCGCAGATGCCCTGGCATTAATTCGCAAATGGAGCGCTGAATTAGCCCAACATTTGGAGGTTCGTGGATTAATAAACCTGCAATTTGCCGTTAAAGATAACAAGGTTTACATCATTGAAGCCAATC
>Ga0214921_10009576_pt1 | contig 12219 bp, 7 predicted proteins | sample LL1505_MetaG_FD_177992 | JGI IMG/M metagenome (GOLD analysis project Ga0214921, IMG submission 177992) | Freshwater microbial communities from Lake Lanier, Atlanta, Georgia, United States - LL-1505 | ecosystem: Environmental > Aquatic > Freshwater > Lake | place: USA: Georgia | collected 2015-05-28 | reverse complement strand
GCGATGAGACTCCCGTGATTTACCCGTCATGTGTGGATGGACCCACAAATCACGAGGATTTCGCCGCACCCAACAGCGACTCGAAACAGCTCAGTGCCGGGGCTCAACAGCGACTCAGAACAGCTTAACCCAACATCTATAAGGACGGGTGTACAGGGGACTCTCGTGATTTACCCGTCATGTGTGGATGGACCCACAAATCACGAGGATTTCGCCGCACCCCCAATAGCTCAGCAATGACTCTTAGCATGATGTACAGTACGCGGTACTAGTTTTTTCACTTGTCGGCGACGGGCTCTGTCTCCGTCTCCTTCGCCGTCTCTGGCTCTGGATGTGATTTCTGGTACTCACGTGAATTGTTATTCTCAATGATTGTCACAACTAAGTGATAGAACAGGCGTCCTTTCATCATCGCGAGCTCTGGATGTGGCACTTCCGTGTTGAGGGCCAAAATGTCATTGTATATGCTGTCCGCCTTTAGTGCGTCCGAACACTCGGTAAAAGGCTTGAGTTCTTTACTACCTCCAAACAGAAAGGCTAAGACGTTGTACAGATTTTGCGAATAAAACTTGACATCGATCAATACGTTGACTGCCAGTGTGTTCATACAGTAGAACGAGTATGTCGATACAGCCGCCAACATAGACAACTCTTCAACCTCGAGCTTGTAGCCCTCACCCAACGCTATAAAATGATCTATAAGCTTGACTACATTTCTATAGCGTTCCTTGTCAATGAGTTGCAAGGCGTTGACTTTATCAAAGTACGTCTCACCTTTGAAAACAGCAAGGGCTTTGTCAACAAAGGCGGACATTGGTACACTACAAGTATATAAAAATTAACTCTAATAAACGCACAGCCTGGAAACACTCGCGGGAAATATTTAAAAAATAAATTCATTCATGTAATAGAATGTCCACCAAATATAAAAACCCAAGTGTATCAATTTTGACTATTAGTCAAATGAAACGGCAAGAGACTATAAAATTAACCGCACTTCATATTGACAACCAGACGTATAAAAATATTATTGAGTGGGTCATAGTGGAAGGGTCGAAAACACTCGAAGACTGTCTCATAAACGAACAATTCATCAAGAATGAATTAAAATGTAACATTCCAATCGTATATGTTCCTGGATATCACGTGGACCTTTCTGGAAACCCTATTTACAATGGACATCACCTTGGTGAACTGAGAAATATTTCAAATAGGACATCTACTGGTGAAATCTGCGTTTGTTTTGATGACGATGACATCTATTTTAAGACACGGGTTGCCCACGCGGTTAATATGCTAACGACATCAAAAGCAGAAATCGCCGGATGTTCTTCAAAGTACCTTTATGATTATTCACTTGAACGCTTATTCAGATTCGAACAGTTTAAAAAGTACCATTCTACAAATGATGCGATGGCCTATAAACGCACCTACTTTGAAAATAATAAAAACAGTTACGACCCAAATGATAAAAGTGGGGAGGAAGCAAAGTGGACAAGGATGTGGACAAACCCCATGGTACAGCTTGATCCAAAACAGACTTTAATTGGAAGTTCGCACGCAACGAATACTTTTAACAAGCGTGAAATTTGTACGATGAGTTTTTTATGGAAGAACCCCGAGAATCCTAAAGAAGGTACACTGTATCCACACACACTCCCCATTGAAGAAACTATTCAAGACATTGTGGATGAAGAGATGTACCAAAAATACGTCTCCATATTTAATAAAAATGAAATTTCAGAATTTGATATCTCGTACTTTTGTGGAGGTACTTCCATTAAATGGGATCCGACAAGTAAATCTCTGGGTGGTTCTGAGCAGGCAATTATTCATCTTTGTACCGAATGGGTAAAGATGGGTAAAAAAGTCGCAGTGTACGCAAACATAACAGAAGAACTTTCTTTAAATGGAGTTGAGTTTATGGATTGGAAGAAATTTCCTTTTCATAAACAACACTCTGTTGTTATATTGTGGCGAATGTCTGGAATAAACTGTGGGCTTCTTTTTCCTATAAAGTCTAAAAAGCTGTTTGCAGATTACCATGATACTAATTTTGTGTTTAGACACTCTTATTTACCATTTGCTGACAAGATTGATAAAATTTTTTTCAAGTCAAAGTTTCATCTTGATTATTACCAAAAGCATTTCAAACTCGAACTTTCACCTGATAGGTACTCCATTATACCCAATGGACTTCGCGTGTCTGACTTTACAGAGTCACCGGGTGTTCAACGCGATCCGTACCGATTCTGTTATTGTAGTGATTACACACGGGGTCTCGTCGACCTTCTTCAGTACGTGTGGCCTCATATTCACAGTAATGAACCACGCGCAGAACTCCACGTTTACTATGGTATGGATTATGTTCAAGACCCCGGTGTTCGTCAAAAAATAATCTTTTTAATGGGACAGCCGGGTGTTATGGACCACGGTCGCAGACCTGTAGATGAAATTATAAAGGAAAAATGGAAAAGTTCCTTTCATCTGTATATTACAGACTGTACTGGGGAAGTGGACTGTATTTCAATTCGTGAGTCACTTATAACGGGGTGTGTTCCATTAATTTCAAAATCTGGAGTATTTGCCGAGCGCGACGGACTCAGGTTTGATCTCACCATGGGGTACGAAACGATTGCACAGGGTGTACTAAATCTTTTGAAAAAACAAAAGTTTATTGAAATGGCACGTGAACAGTACAAGAAATCACGAACAATTATGGATTGGGAAAGTGTTGCAAATGAATGGAAATATTTTTTTTGAATACCCATCTGGAACTCAAGACAGTGTTACGCAATCAGGTCATTGCCGACTCCCCCAAGTCCGCAATTGCCTCTACACATGGAGGACACGTACATGTGTACTTCATGTGACACTTTGGTCATCTTTTGGAAAATAGTCTAATGAGATTACCTTTATGGCGTGGCCTCTGGGCGCACGAAGCGGTGCGTCCCGGGCTTGATGGGGACGTCACCAATGTCATCGACAAACTTGTCATCCTCGTCATATGCAGCCAGAGAAATACGAAGGTGATTCATTTGCAGGTCAAGCAAATCTAGCTCATCGGGACCGAATATTTTACCAACTATCCCGTGACCTTCATCAAGCGACAGCTGATACCACAGGTTTTCAGTAATGTATCCATTGGCAATCAAGAATGCCTGGTCAAAAGTCGGGTCGATAGCAGTCATGATTTCATATGAAGAAGAATACACTGGATCATTTATACGAGACGGTTTGTTTTCAAATGGGTTCAGTCGCCCACCTTTGTTATCATCGGCAAAGATTGCAGTATAAGCCCAATCTAAACCTGCTTGTGTCCAACGATGAGTACACAATTCAACGCGTCTAAGATTTCCGGGATATCCATATCCTCCATCATAGTTTAGCATGAAATCTACCGTTAACTCCCCGCCGAAAGGAATTAACTGCTGTGCGAACATGAGTTTAGTCAAAGGATAGCCATTGTATGTGTTCCAGTATTCCGGATCAGTATAATGTGTAACCCCAGATGAATCAACGTATAACTTGGCTAATTCATTAATCTCAAAAAGTCCAAATGTGGCTATGGATTGTATGTATGCTGGAGTAGTTTCATATATATATATTTTTGAACCAAGTGATGTTTGTCCAAATAATTCAAATTGAAGCTTTGACTGCATAATACCACAGTCGTAATTGTCGTACAGACCTCCAGTGACCGGAATATCATATGCATTTTGTGCAGTGTTGATAGTTCTAAAGTTGTAAAGACTTGCGGTTTCATCTGAATTTATTGTAGCGCCTGAAAACTTGGCTACAATGTCAGGTAGCACAACAGCACCCTTCTTGATATGATAAGTAATTTCGAATGTCTCGGAATCATAATCTGTCACAATGATCTCCGTACCAGATGAATCAAGTGCTATAGGGACTGGTGACCCAGATGTGTCTATGTACTCGGCAATCTTGTTTGCAAAGTTGTCAGTAGGTGTATACGGAGCTGTCAGTCCAAGAGCATGCATCGCAATATAACGAGCCCACTGGGTAACCATAGCCCAGTTATTTTGAGGGTACGGCTCATTCATGACAGCGGAGCAGCAGCAACGAACGTTCTGTGTTCCTTTAATTATAAAGTTTTTATCAGTCGCTTTCCCGTACGCCACAGTACCATTCCAGTGAATAGCCTCACGTAATCCAGATTCTGTAACTTTCGTTTTGATCTGATCGTACGTCGCCGTTTCAAGATCCATGCCACCGTACCCTTTATTGTACACACCACCCGCACTGGATTTAAACCATCCAGACTTGAGATTACCACTTGAATCAACAGCATCAGTATAAAGAGGACTCTGGGCTGCGCAGTCGGGGTCTCGCTCGATTGCGTTTCCACTTGCATCAAACCCAGACCCGAGACAATGATATGCCGCCGTTGCAGATGTAAGCTGATTGTAAATCTTCTTCACTGCTCGAACAGCACCATCAAGATTACGGCGCCCATCTTGCCCACCGCTAAACCAGTCAAAGTTAACCTTGGGTACAGTGATATCCGAACCAGATGGGTCAATGTGAACTGTGCCAAATGTAATAGCCCCACTAATTTCCGAATCGAGACCACCTGGTGTTATAACAATTATAGATGTTTCAGCAGCTGGTACACTAATATCAACATTTCCTCGGACTCGTGATCGGTCAGAGTCATCGTGGTGGGCGATACTGAATGTGCTTAACTTGTTGTCGATGAGTAGCCTACGAACATCTTTATTGGATTTGTATGCAGTCTCGTTTATTTCAGTCACTGTTCCATAAGGGACTGCAGTGGCAACACCGCCGCACACTCCACCAGTAATATAATTGTTATGAAGATTCTCACCAATCTCAAGATTCTCAGAGATAAACTCCAACCCACATGATTCAATCAGTGTTTGGCGTCCAATACCACTTCGCTCAAGAAGAACTGGAGAATTGTAAACGTTACCGGCGACAAATATCTCACCAGAGTCCTTGAGAAGAATATTCATTGATGAATCAATAGTCTCATCAACTTTGTCATCGTACGTCACGTTGATACCATATGCGACGGCAGCACCGGATGCATCGCGGACGTACTCACCCGGAGTACCAGATCCACCTCGCATGTAGCTATTGCCGGATGCATCGTACTTCTCAAACAGAATCTTGTTGCATTTCGCGTTGCACAGAACATCAAGATTGAAATAGTTGTTGTCAAACTGTTCAACAAGAGAAGCCGAGGCGTTACGGCGAGGGTACCCAGTGCTCCTCATACGCAACACCTGCGTTCCCCAGCGAATTCCACCAGTCTCGGCACTGGAGAATGCTAGGTTTTTCATAATCTTGCTTGGAAGCATTTCTTCCTTGAGTTCGCCAGTTGCAGTCCCAATCCATGGGTAGCAGGAATCCGTCACTAATTTCGTAAACACGCGGGAAACTGTATCATTTTGAGCAAGGGTAAAATAGTCATCCTCGCGATTTCCGACGACATCAGATATATACTCACCACACTGGTTCAATACATCTATATCAATTATACAATTACCACGAAGTGCATTTCGTTCATTGTACCAAGGAGATGCAAAATGAGTATTACTTCCATTATAAGTGGAACCACCCCCAAACACAACAGGGTCATTGCACGATGAAATAATATTTGTACCGATTGGGTTGCCACTTGTGTCAAGAGGCAACCCGGCTGTGCATGTCAACAAACGTTCAACCAGTGAAGACTTAAGTTTACCCTCCTCTTTGATGTAGTACTGTCCAAATACAGAGTTGAGTCTGTCGGCACCTGGTTGAATAAAATTACTATAAAAGTTGTACCCACCGACATATGACAGTGGTCGGCTTGGGCCACGTTCAACGAGAAGAACAAACTTTCCTTCTCCACGTGTAAACGATGCGAGCGCCTGAGCAGCTGAGGCACCTGCTGAGCCTGCACCAACTACGATGTAGTGGTACTTCTTACCTCGGTTAATCTTATTGTATGTTCGCTCCTGCCAGTTCTCCATACGCTCCTGGGTGACAATCTCTTCATTACGCTGGGACTGCTCGATCACACTCTTAATATTCTGGTTGTAATAGTTTAGATCCTTGTCAATCTCACCCATCATCCCACCTGCGAGCATACTTGACTCGGTACTCATGAAACGAGGGTACCGTTGAAGTACTTGTAAAAAGATACGTTTTGTATCAATAAACGCCTTATTTAAACCTACGTTTATATCGCGTTCATTCTCAATCATAAGAGGTGATTTGCTACGAACAGGTACATTTGTCGAAGCCTCGAAAATATCCATTAGGTGATTCAAATCAGTAAAACCTGTTGCCGAAAACGCCAGCTTACGATCAACCGTAAATTCAGGAATCAATGTACCATCTGGGCGCATATAACCTTCATCAAAATCTGCGATTTTAACAGAAAATTGATATGCATATGGTGCAAGGGCATATGTTTTAGTTGGTTTATCAGAGCCATCTGTAGGCCAATTATTTGTATCAACAACGTAACTGAATGTAGGAATGGTTGGTGTGAGATAATTGTAGAGCTCAATGAGTACATCTGGATCTAAAAAGTTGGAATGGTTCTCAGCAGTAAGGATTAGTCCCTGAGCAACTGGAGTCATGCGAGTAAAACAGTCGAGAATGTTATCAAACATTATCGCCTTGGATGCCGTGTTGGACGCAAAATCACGCAGTTCAGGATCAGTATCAATTGTGAAACGCATCATCTTGCACCCAAGGAATTTGTATACCGGGGCCATGGTTTCAACAAATGATACGACTTCATTACGGTTTGCTAGGTTGCTTGAACCAAGCAACGAGTCGGATGTTCCATCTGGATCAGCTGATGTTTTATCAACTATAACACTCACAATGGATATACCAGCCCTGGTACATGCGTTTTTAAAGGGAGTGAGCTCTGCTATAGTTGGGCGAGCCTTGTCTGCAAAAAATGAGTAATAAGTATTTACTCCGTGCCATAGCTCAATTTCTGTTACACCAAGTGAGCGGCAATGAGCTGGGATTGAAAGTAAGTCTGCTTCATTCTTGACATTGTTCAGTGTCAGGGACATGGTGACACCGAGCTTGTTCTTGGGATCCTTGGATGTTGTCAGACTCTTTGCAACCACATCGCCCGCTGTGGTGAAGCCGTTTGCTGCGGAAAGAACCCCTGAGACAGTCAGGTTGGCTACATCGATAGGGTGTGTGGTTCTAAGCTGGGATGCCTGAAGAACCCCCGTCACGTTAAGACCTGTCGCGTTGACCGTCCCGAAACTTGCGCTACTCATTGGTACTTTTTACAAATATTTTTTTTTGGCCTGGGTCCAGGACGGTGAAAACTTGGGTCCGATGCCGACTGTCAGGTGAATGACGGGACTTACACCCTGTACCTAACTGTTCAACAAAATGGTACACTTCTCGATGCTGATGCGTTCCAATATCTCACCCTCTGTCTTGGCGAGTACTATACCGTTGACAACGTGACAGTTTTTAGCCAGTGATACACTCTGTAACCCGACCGCGGAAGTAACGGCGACTACGACGTGATGATCCGTCACCCCCTGCATTATTATACCCAGTGCGACAACAATGTCGTAGCTCAACAAGTCTTCGTTCATCACGAGTTGGGGCAACTCCATCGTACCTGTACAAACCACCGTCTTTGTTAGCACGTCGGGTCCAATGACTGACATCACGTTGTTGTGATAGAGATCCATAAGCTCCTTGTTCCATCCATCGGTCCTTACAACAAGCGCCGTGCGTATGATATTTGTTTTATCAAGCCGTGGAACTTTCGTGTTCTTCTTGAAATCAAAGATGTGGCCCCCCAATGAAGCCTTGTCGTTCAAGTATTTTGCATTGTGTGAAAACTTGAATATAGGTAGCACCTTTGAAACAACGTCGTATCCAAACGACTTTATCATCTCAACCTTTTTGGGATTTCCTGAAAGCAACGTCAACTGCCCAGTCTCACCAAACATGTTTCTCAGTATGTACCCCATATCGCTGTAGTCGCGCTCATCCTCCTTGAACCCCAGTTCAATATTTGCGGCGTACGTGTCGATACCCCGTGTTGCCATGAGCTCGTACGCGCGTATCTTATTACGCAAGCCTATCCCCCGACCCTCGTGGTTCATACAATACACAATGACACCGCCATTGGTGACTATGTATTCTATACTGCGCACGAGTTGCTGATTACAATCACATCGCAGACTGTGAAACACGTCGCCTGTAAGACATACACTGTGGATGCGCACAGTCCTGTCCAGAGTTTTGAACACGACTGCATACGAATTCTTTGTTAGTACGTTTTCGAATACGCGTATAGTCAGTACTTCTTCACGACCACTAATAGTTGTGGGAAGTTGCGTTTCGCTGATACGTAGGGGAGATGGTTGTGGTACTATACGGGGTTTCATGAGCTCGGAAATCTGACCAACCGTTATGATGGGCATATCGTATTTTTCCGAAAACTCGCGTATGGTTTTTGCGTTTAACATTTTTCCGGCACCATCCATGAGCTCGGTGATAACCGCCACTGGTTTCTTCTCGGTAATCACGCACAAGGCGACGGATGCTTCCGTGTGCCCGCGGCGGTCGGTCAGCAGTCCCGGTCGTGCAACGAGGGGGAACATGTGACCGGGCCTCCTGAAACTAGCTGGCCCGGAATCATCCGATGCCAGGTGCTTGGCGGTCTGTGTGCGATCGTGGGACGACACTCCCGTACTTGTGTCCTCGTGGTCGACAGATACCGTGAACGCAGTCTGATGTTGATCGGTGTTTTTCACAACCATGAGATGGAGATCTAATTCTATAGCGCGCTCTGGAAGCATAGGACAACACACGATACCAGTACCATGGTTGATCATAAACGTCATCACGTCTTCTGTAATGTCTTGAGCGGCAATAACCACATCCGCCTCGTCCTCACGGTCATCGTCATCTAACACAATAATCGGCAAGCCCCTGGTGAACCTGTCTACTGCTTGCATTCTAACACGTGTACAAAAAAATATATGCGTTTAACCGCTCCTACTTAAAAGGTGGTCACTTGTAAACCATGTTTTCGGGAATCATCCGTGAGATTTCACCCGTGGTGTACACTGAGGAGACTGGTGACGGACTGAGAATAGGTTTGCGATGTACAGCTGCGTCAATAGGTGGCTCAGTGGCGGTGAATGGTGTTTGTCTAACAGTCGTCAAAGTGGACGATGGCGTACTTTATTTCGACATTATGCGCGAAACACTCGAACGCACCACCCTGAAACACCTGGTGGTACAGAGTCGCGTCAATGTTGAGCACGCAATAAGCCTAACAGACTCTTTAGACGGGACCATCACGCTCGGACATGTTGATACCACGGCCATTGTCTCGCAAATCATCGATAACGAGTACATTTTTGAATTACAAAACCTTAATAAAGACCTAATTGTGAAGAAGGGGTCCGTGGTCATTGATGGTATATGTTTGACAATTGTACGCGTGTACGACACCATGTTCACCGTGTGCATAATACCGCACACAATGAATTACATAACGTGGAAGACGGGGGACGCGGTCAACATCGAGTATGATTACTTTCTCAAAAGTAAATCAAAATACATCGGTGAACACGAAGACGTCGTGTTTAACGATGATCACGGAATGACAATCGCAATTGCCGAGGGTGCCAAGGGACGAAAGACAACCTCACCCAACCCTTGGGTCGGTGCGATATGCGTCGCCAATCACAGGGTGGTATCTCGTGGACACCACGTCGTTGCCGGATGTAGCCATGCCGAGGTGGTGTGTTTGAACGCATGTCAAGAGGCGGTGGACACGATGTACGTTACTCTCGAACCGTGCTGTCACTGGGGAAGGACACCACCGTGCTGTGATTTAATTATTGAGAAAGGAATCCGACGAGTGGTGATCGGGGTGCTAGATCCAGACCCAAGAGTGAGGGGACACGGTATGGAGGCGTTAGTCAATGCTGGAGTAGAGGTTAAACTCATGGATTCATCAAAAGTCCGAGAATCATTAAAGGAATATTTACACCATCGGTCTACAGGGAGGCCGTATGTGTTTTTTAAACTAGCAACGTCACTTAACAACAAGATAACAAATAAGCGCAACAATAACCGCATAACCTGTCAGGAAGCTATAGTGGACTCGCACGTGTACCGTAGCATTGTAGATGGAATCGGAGTCGGTAAGCACACGTGGAACACCGACAAACCTCAACTCACTGTGCGGTACCCACAGCCCACTAGCCGACAACCGAAAAAGATTGTATGGGGCGACGTGGATGATGACAGTGTCATTGTAATGAATAAAAAACAGTCGTTGAGTTCCGACTTGGAAGAGCTCGGGGCCAGGGGCATGATTTCTATACTGGTTGAAGGAGGTCGGGCTCTTTTTCGGTCATTTGTAGAATCGCGACTTATAAACGAACTGATTGTGTACATTTCCAATGAAGTTTTAGATGACGATGAGATGAGCGTGTTTGAACAGGTGGTGGGTTTGGAACTAAAACCCGTGTCGACCGAGTTGCTCGGGACGACTGTGAAGGTTGTGTACAGATTACCGTGATCGCTCTTTAGTTGTGTTACCGAGATACTTGGCGTGAACATATCCAGAACCATCAAACTTTTTCAAGAATTTGTTGGGGACACTGCCGTACCCGACAGAACTGTATCCCTCGCTGTATTTTTTACTCACCTGTATCTGAAAATAATCAATAATGTACCAAACTTGACTATAACTTATATGAAATAATGGAACCACGACTATACACTTTGACAACCACGTGGATTCGTACGTGTCTTTGCCAGTGTCAGAGCTACGCACTCCTAAAAAGCACACAGTGTACTTTGTGTTGAGGGTCTCGACAGCTGATTGAAACTGGTTCTCTTCGTATTCTATCGTTGTATACGTTTTACCGTGGTTCTGTAGGAATGTATCAAAAAATTCCGTTTCAGTATTCGTAGACTGTATTGGTTTAAAGTGTACGACGTCAAATTGTATCTGACACCGCGTCAACAGGTCAACAAGTATACACGATTCCTTACCACCACTGAACGCAACACAAACCCTGTCATGGGCCGCGACCGAATCCATTATAGAACTCACAATGCGGTAGATGAAAACGTCTTGTTTAATCTGAGTGATAATCTGGTCAAGGCATTCAAAGACGCGGTGATCACGGAGCTTTTGGCCAATGTGGACTTCAACTTCCTTGTCGTAGAGATCACCTGACCAGTCAAGAACATGGGCCTCGAGTACATTGTCGTGTATGTACAGTATAGCCTTACGAGAGTCTAATAGTCCACTGTAAATTCCAGACATGTCCGAACAGTATAGAATGTTTGCGGTTGGGAATCCCATTGTTCTGGCCAGTTGCTTACCATAGACCACCTTGCCACGAACAATCATTTAGTTTCAGTTGGATAATTGTATAACAAAGGTTGCGCAATAAAATCCTCGATGAACTCTAAATGTTTGCGAACACCGTCAAGACAATCCAGGATGGATCCGTGGCACCACCCGTTACCCAGGCCGGGACCAATAAGGCTGCGACAGCCTGTACGGTGGCTGCGTGCCGGGCTCCACGCCAGTCTGGGGATTGTTCCATTCAGTGAGGGCCCCAGTGGAAAACGCTAAAGATGACGGCTCCTGTCATACCAAGAACCACCAGGCCAGCCATAAGACCCCAACAACACACACAGACGATCCGAGTGTGACTCACCCGAACCTCCACCTCTTGGTGGACAACCACAGTAACCGCTCGACACGTGGGACACGGACCGTTCCACGTGTCAAGGCAGGCCTGGTGATAAACTTTTTTGCAGCACGGGGTCACATAGTCCTGGTCCCCACACGGTTCGAGACACACTGGGCACTCCATTTCGAGGAAACCTCGGGCTCGTCGTCCGGACTCTCAGTGATGGTTCCGACCCGAGAATCCATTGCGACGTTGGAGACTCACAGGGACCCGTGGACCTCTGTGGACCCGGGACACATTTTTCTTTGGGCACTCTAATGTGTCACCGGTTCCTGTTCCGGTCCAAGCCCGCACCCACACAGTGCCCGGACCTCGCCGCCATTAGAGAGGAAGTTCGGCGCTCGCGCGAGTTTGTTCTGGATCCTGTACTGGCGGACGAACTTTACACTGGCGCTCAGGTATCGAAAGATAGTACCTGGTCAAGTACAGAGTCACAGTGATTTCGCACAGGACC
>Ga0214921_10009575_pt1 | contig 12220 bp, 12 predicted proteins | sample LL1505_MetaG_FD_177992 | JGI IMG/M metagenome (GOLD analysis project Ga0214921, IMG submission 177992) | Freshwater microbial communities from Lake Lanier, Atlanta, Georgia, United States - LL-1505 | ecosystem: Environmental > Aquatic > Freshwater > Lake | place: USA: Georgia | collected... | reverse complement strand
AGAACATCAACAATATATTGTATAATATTATAATTTACTTCTAATTTTAATGCTTCTTTAATATCATTTTTATCAGTATTATACTTGGATGGATAATTATCTAATAATTCTAATTTGAATTTATTAATTGCAGCCAATTCTTCTGTATCACAATTAATAATAAAATTTTTATCTAATAATGTTAATAATGATGTCCAAAAACTAATATTTATATCATTATTATAAACCGTAATACCATATCTATATGCTTTAGTGCATAATAAACTCTGAAATTTTTCTGGAAATGTTTTAACATAATTATATATGCTCTTTGGTGTGCAAAAATCAGGTAATTTAGTTTTAGTGTTTTCTAAAAATTTAATAATTAATTCATAGTTAATTTCCATTATTAATAATTAATTTCTATTTCTTAAATATAACAATATCAATTTTTATAAAAACTAGGCCAAGCCTAGTTTTTATAAACATCATTTAGTTGTAGAATAGAAAATGTGTTACATTTTCTATACACAAACTAACAATTTTTATAAACATCATTTATTTGTAGAATAGAAAATGTGTTACATTTTCTATACACAAACTAACAATTAAATATCTCTTAGTTGTAGAATAGACTAACAAATTTTTATATATTTGGTATATATCTAGGAGCATTTAGATTATATAAATTAACTTTAAAGTGACCTTTTGAAGGATCTGTTCCATGTATATGCACTGTGTCATTATTATATATTTCTTTATCTCCTTTTACATGTATTGGTATTTTTACATTAAAATTTTTATTATCAGAACCCATAACATAATATTCATATTGCGATGATCCAGGATATTTTTGCCTACCATATAAATTATACACTGTTTCTGTATTTTCTCTTGATGCAATACCAAGTAATTGGTACTCTTCAGGATAACCTCTAGATGGAAAATTTATTTGTGTACTAATATAATCAGTTGGATATTGATATTCTGGAACTCGACGTTCAGGTGGCTTAAAATTATTATATAATACATCGTGATCACGTTTATGTATTAAATTTATATTATTATCAGTTAATCTTAAAGGGTTATTAATGCTATTTTGTGATCCAGAATCAACTAATATTATTTGTTTATTATTAGGTTCATTATCAGAGAAGACTTTTTGTTTTTCAATAAAGTAGTCGCTATTTTTTTCTTTAAAATACACAGCAGGTTCATTATATATAAGATCTTTGTGATTAAATATATAATTGTACCATGTTGTACTTCCTACGATAAAACACAATAATAATATAGCATGTAATGTTGATAAACAGATCATATTATATTACAGTATATATTTTAATACATATAATAATAATTTATAATATATTTTGTATTTGTATTATCTAAAAAAATTATATGATTATATATAAATTTTATACGATTTCTTAATTGATATGTAATAATTGCAATATGATTATCTAATTCTAATTCATCATTAAATATTATATGTGAATTTGTTAATACAGATCTATAAAAATTATACAAAGACTCAATATTACTATTATAGTAAGTTATAGCATGATTTAATAGTTGATATGATAAACTAACTTCATAACATGGATATTCTGGCATTACCCAAGACCAAGTCCAGATTTTTGTCGTACTATCAAACATACCTGCAAATTCACAATTAAATGATACTGTTTCATTATTATCAAAATGCATTGTTATAAGATTAGTATATTTATTATTTGTTACATTCTGATGTCGAATATATTTATTATATTCTAAATTTTTTAAATCATATACTTTGAAAATTTCTATTAAATCTTCATTATATTTGTTCATATTAATTATAATATATAAAATAATTATTTAAAAAAATATTATTATTAAAACATAATGTATTTTCTAATCGGTGGAATTGTATTAATTAATTTGTATGTCATAACACGCAAATTATATGAAGTATGTATAGAAATGTATCAAGAAAATGATTATTATGATGAAGACAATGAAACAGACAATGAGACAGACAATGAAACAGCCAATGAAACAGACAACGACACAGGTAATGAAACAGATAATGAAGGTGATGATACTGAAAATGAAGATGGTGATATAGAAAACAACGATGATGAGACGGAAAACAAAGGCGGTGATACAGAACATGAAGATCTGGATAATAAGAACACTGGTAAATGTGATAAAACTGAAGATGCTTCTGAAAAGTCTACATGTAAATCACATACAACATGTAAAGCTACTTTATCTAATAGATATAATAATAATAGATATAATAAATTAAGTGATAATAGCTAATGTAATTTCTATTTAAGAAAGTACAGAGTATTTATTAATAGATGAATACTTATTGTTTAAATTGTGAAAAAACAGGACATATTATAAAAAAATGCGATAAGCCAACCACATCATATGGTGTGATTTGTATTAATATTAATAATAAATTTAACATTAATAATCAAAATATTGATACTTTATTTTATAATAAATTTATTGATATTTATGATTATAATTATAATAATTTATCTAATATTACTTTATTAAACAATTATTACGATGATATTAAAATTTTAATGATACGACGTAAATATAGTTTAACATATATTGAATTCATAAGAGGTAAATATAATATAGATGATATTAATGAACTTAAAAAATTATTTAAATTAATGTCGTATAGTGAAAATATTGATATTAAGACAAAATCATTTGACAGATTATGGAAAAATTTATGGATTGATTCAAATAATAAATTATTCAAAAAAGAATTTTTAAATTCACAAGCTAAATTTAATATTATTAAGAATGCTAATTTTTATAATTTATTAGATATACAAAATTTATCAATTTATAAAGAACCAGAATGGGGATTTCCAAAAGGACGGAAAGAAGCAAACGAACAATATATTGATTGTGCAATACGAGAATTTAAAGAAGAAACAGATATAGATAATATTCATATATTAAATCGTGTTAACTATATTGATGAAAATTATATAGGTTCAAATAATGTTAACTATAGGAATATATATTATTTAGCCCATAATGATAACATTAATAATTTATATAATTCAGATCATACATTTGAGGTTGGTGATATGAGATGGATGACTATTAAAGAATGTCTAGATATTATTAGACCCTATGATAATATTAAAAAATGTATTATAAACACTATATATTTCTTTGTTATCAATCTAATAAATTCTATAAAAATTGAATAAAATACTAATTATATTATTAATATTTTATAATATTAAATGCCTTTGATAAAAGATAAATTTAATTGTATTGATCCGATAGCAGACCAAGATATAATGGGTGTAATAGAAAACTATCTTGAAAATTATTTATATACAGGTAATAGAATTATATTATATAATTATATATTACAGATTAAATATTTGGATAGTTTCAAGTTACGTGATGAAAAACTAGCTTTATTGGTAAAAGAAAAGATTCATAATTATTTATTATCTATACGTAATAATATGCGATGTTCTATAAAGAAAGACTTATTTAATCTAGATTCTGGATTAAATAAATTTTTAATTGATTTTAAGAAAAAAATAAATTTTATTAATAAAATTATTACAATTAGTAACTATGACATTAGTAAGCTACTTATTACAATTATTATAGATGATATATATATAAAATCTATAATTGATGATAATATTAATAATAGTATAATTATTACTGTATGTAAAATATTACAAAATATTGTTTGTGATACAATATTTTGTAGTTTTTTAAATACACTGGGTGATTCATATAAAAAGAAAATAATTAATACAATTGATTATGATATTCCTGCTAATATAAAAAGTATGATAATTATAAATAATACATTTAATGAAATTAAATTTATAAGATTAAATTATAATTTTTTATATAATAATGAATTACTAGTTATGCATATTAATAAATTAATTATGGTTGAATTAATTAATATTATTAAATCAAGAAATTTATATGAAATAAATGATATATTTTTTAAGCTAGATTATAAAATAATTACTTATAATGAATTATTATTTGAAGATTTAAAAAGTGAATTACAATTATTGATGGATTATATTGCATCAAAAATGAGAGAAATAGATTTAATTGATATAATTAATATAATACACTTCTATACTAGGATGAATCCTACGAATGATATTAAAAACTATGCAAAACAAAATTGGGATAATAATTTTAAAAATAATTTGATTTGTATAATTGACAATGAAATATCAGTATCAAATAATATTGATAAAATTAAAAAACTGTTAGATATCATTCTATACATTAATCATTTTGATAATTCACTATTAGAAATATATTATGAATATCTTATAAAAAGAATGTTATATCATTATTCTGATATTGTAAAGTTTAGAAAATGTCTCAAACTAGAAAATATAATATGCGACCGTATTCGTCATTATAAAAATAGAATATCTTATCTTATTCTTAATATTATTAATGATATGAAGCTGTCATATGATATTAATAATGATTGTGGTTATAATTCAACATATACGCCTATCTTATCGCCGATTTTTGATATTAATAGCAGTGAAGGTTATGTTTCATCTAACGTAATTAATGAAATGCATTACGAATTAGCATCTAGATTAAAAACTATCAATGCTAAATATAAAAAACATTATGCACATCGCGATTTAGTATGGTTACCGCATTTTGGTGAAATTAATATAACTTTTATGAATAAAGAAATAATATTATTACCAATACAATTCATGATATTAGAATTATTTAATGATAATTCAACAGTTGATATTATGAATTGTATATTACTAAAAAATTATTCACATACATTTAGAGAAAATATTGTGAAATCATTTATTAAATCAGATTTATTATATTTAGATAATGATGTATATAAATTAAATGAAAATATAACATTTAATATAAATTTGATTGAAATATTCCATGAATGTTCAAATATATTAGATATTTGGGATACAAATAGACTCATCCAACTAGAACATACGCATGAAGAAATTACAATGTCTCAAATTAACCATTTATTAAAAAAAAAATCTTATAATCATCAAGACTTGTATGATGTTTTAGTTAATAATATTACAGTTTTTAAATTAACAAAACAAATATATGATAAAACATTAGAACATATGATTGAAAAAGATTATATTATTAAAAAAGAGACAATGTATGAGAAAATATATTATTAACTTTTTTTTCATTTACAAAAATATATAATTATAAATTAATAATTTTTATCAGATCAGTAAAATGCATGCATTGACTAAGATATATTTAATTTGTGCGAATACTGATTCAAAATTCTAAAGAATTTTGAATTTCGTATCGCAGTCTTATTATAAAACTAGGCTTGGCCTAGTTTTATAAAAATTGATAATATAATATTTAAAAATATATATTATAATAATAGTAATGCCTAAAAAATCATCTGATACTGAAGACGATATCAAAGAAGATAGTGATTCTGACGAAGAGTTAGAAGAAACTGAAAATACTGATATAATCGATGAATTAGAAGAAGACGATGAAGATTATGCGAATGATGAAATTATTCCTATTGAATTAAAAGAAATACCTAAAGAAGAACGTGTAACACGAAATAAATTAACTAAATATGAAATGGTCCGTATTTTAGGTGAAAGACAAAAACAATTAACAATGGGGGCAAAACCATTAATTAAAAACCATACTGGATTATCATACGATGTAATTGCAGAAGAAGAACTTAAATTAAACATGATACCATTTAAAATAAAAAGACCTTTACCAAATGGCAAGTATGAAATTTGGACATTAGATGAGTTAGATAAAGATCATTTACTATCATTATTAGATTAAATTTACCATCCAAAATAACATACAGAACAAATATAATTTAATTTAAAACTATTCTTATCTCTATAAAATACTGAATCTTTTATTGATTCATTCTTATGAGATATACAACTTGGATTTTTACAAATATAATCTTTAGTATGTGGTAATAGAGGATCTTTACACATAAATTTATTTTCTTCAAACGTTTTTATTTTAATATTTGCATCATCCATAACAATATTATATAATAATATTGTTTCATTAATTTCTTTTACATTATTGCAATTATTGCATCTAAATTCTGCACCAGATGATATATTTTTATCAATTAATTGATTAACTAATACCTTGTTATTATCAGATAATTTTTGATATTTTTTATTTTTAATCATATCTTTAATCTGGAAATCTGATTTATATAACGACAAATCTTCTTTTGCTTCTATTTTTTGAAATATTTCATTTACATTTATAAATTGTCTATTTTCATTTTTTGATGTAGATGATGATTTAGTAATATCAAAACAATATGAGCAATCTGGACAAAAATACATTATACTATATTAATATTAAGATTTTATATAATTTTTATTCAATATTTTTTATTTACATATAGCATCATAACTTGTCTTAATAAACTTTGATTAATTACTTGAATTGGAAGGTATTCATCGTAATGTTTAGCCTTTAACAAAAGCTAGAAAAATTGAAAAATATATATAAAAAAATCTTATTTACAGTAATTATAATGAATGACCGAAATGATCAAAAGAAATTGCAAAAGTATAAAGATCGTGTATATAATTTTTTAGATGCAAATAGACATGATGATGAAAATAAAGATCGTCCTACACATGTTGCATTTGGTAATTTCATGGGTAAATTTTCATTAGATAAAGATAAACAAAAAGAATTTATGCGGTTATATATAAATGCTGTTGAAAATGGTGTTCTAGATATGTCTATTTTAGAAACTCAAAATGAATATGGTCCTCTTATTATAGATATTGATCTTGAAATACCGATTGAAGATTATAAAAATACTAGATTATATGATACAGATCTTGTTAAAAAAATTATAGAAAAATATATTTTAGCAATTAATTATTATTTACTTGTTACACCTGATAAATATAAAATATGTGTTTTTGAAAAAAAGAAACCACAAGAAAAAGATACAACTATTAAAGATGGTATTCATATTATATTACCAGAATTATGTGTTCAATCTAAAATAAGACATCTTATTAGATATAGAGCTGTAAAGCTATGTATTGATGATGATATTTTCAGTGAATTTACACAACCGCCTGAAAAAATTATTGATAAAGCGGTTGTTAGTACAAATGGATGGTTTATGTATGGATCAAAGAAACAAGCTGGGTATTTATATGAATTAACAACAATGTATGATAATAAATTAAATACAATCTATGATCATACAAAAGGAATATTATATGATCATATAAATTCTACACAAACCTTTGAAAAATATGATAATAAAACATTAATAAAATATCTGTCATTACGTTCTAAAAATTATACAGCTAATAAAATGACTGAATTAAATGATATTAATTCAGATTCAGATATTGAAGTAGAATGTAATGAACATGGTATTAATACACATATTAAATCAGAACAAATTAAATATATTTCTGGTAATAAAGAAGATGAAATGCGCAAAGCATCTAAATTTGTAAGCATGCTAAGTAGTAAAAGAGCTGATGATTATCATGATTGGATTCGTGTCGGTTTAGTATTGCATAATATTGAAACATCATTATTGTCAACATGGATCGAATTTTCAAAAAGGTGTACTGGTAAATTTAAAGAAGGTGAGTGTGAAAAAGCATGGCGAGTAATGAAAAATCCAACTTCAAGAAATTTATTAACAATTAGATCATTATCATATTGGGCTAAACAAGATGATCCCAAACAATATGATAGTTATATTAAAGAAGAGTTCCATAATATTATGAATAAAAGTTTAAATGGTGATACTTATTCTTTAGCAAAAAGTATATATGCTAAATATTCTGATAAATTTGTATGCTCGTCAATTAAAAGTAATATATGGTGGGAATTTAAGAATCACAGATGGTATCGTATTGATGAAGGTTATACCTTGAAAATACAACTATCAGAAGATTTTGCAAATGAATATAATGAAGAAATTGCAAATATTAGTATTCAAATTACAAAAATATCAGGATGGCAAAAAGATGAATTGCTAGTTAAGAGATCTAAATTAGAAACTATTGTTAAAAATTTAATGAATAATAATTTTAAGAAAACATTAATGGATGAATGTAAATCTTTATTCTATGATGATTTATTTGATAAAAAATTAGATGAAAATGTTAATTTGATTGGATTTGAAAATGGTATTTATGATCTTGAACAAAATATATTCAGAGATGGACGTCCAGATGATTATATTACATTAAGTACTAAAAACTATTATCAAAAATGGAATGATAAAAATCCTTACAAAGATAAACTATTAACATTTATGAGTCAGATTATTCCAAATGAACGCGTTCGTCAATATTTTATTCATGCATTATGCACATGTTTATGTGGAAATAATAAAGAAGAAAAATTATATATATTAACAGGATCAGGATCAAATGGTAAATCGTTAACAATGGACCTAATGTGTCATGCATTAGGTGATTATTATATGTCATGTCCAATCACTATTATTACGCGTAAACGCGGTACATCAAATGAGACATCGCCTGAAAAAGTAAGAATGAAAGGAAAACGATGTGGTGTTTTTCAAGAAACAGATGATGGGGAAAAACTAAATGTTGGTGTTATGAAAGAATTCACAGGTGGTGATACAGTATTAGTTCGTGATCTATTCAAAGGATCAAATGAAATGATAGAATTCAAACCTCAAATGAAATTCTTTTTAACATGTAACGAAAAACCCATTGTACCATCAAATGATGATGGTACATGGCGTAGATTGAGAATTATTGATTTTAATTCTAAATTTACAGATAAACCTTCTAAACCAAATGAATTTATGATCGATAATACATTAAAACAAAAAATTCAAGAATGGGGGTCATCATTTCTAAGTTATCTATTACATATTTATAATACTGAATATAAACATATGAAATATCTTGTTGATCCAATTGAAGTTATGGCGAGCACTAATCAATATAAGATGGATAATGATTTATATACTGAATATATTATTGAACGCATTAATATTACTAATAATGATAAAGATTTAATTGGCAAAGAGACACTATGGGAAGATTTTAAAGCATGGTATAAATTTACATATGAAAATGGTAAATTACCTAAAAAGACAGATTTTGTAAAAATGATTGTTAAACATCTAGGTGAAGCAACTCGTAAAGGATATTCTAAAGTAACATTTAACAATATTAAAGAAGAGTCTGATAATGATAACACACTTGCACCTTAATTTAATTTCGTATCGCAGTCTTATTATATAATCAAAAATCTATAGATTTTTGATTTTATAAAAATTGTTAGTTTGTGTATAGAAAATGCATCTAAAATATATTTATTTGAACAAGCAATGTGTTCTAGAAAACAAAAAATGGTTGTCGAAAAAATTGAAATTTTAAATATTATTATGTTCTATTAATATTTAAATTTTGTCCATGTCCCAACAAAAGCTAACATTTGATTTTAATGTATTTAAATACAACAGTGCTCCAAATGATATGACAACCTGGAAAGTTAGTACTAGTAATGTTAATACTAGTAATGTTACTCGTATTACGTATCACAATGATTCGTCTTATATGGGTTGTGTAGAGTATAATAACTGTGAATTAAATACTTCTAGTTTGGCTATACGTATATATAATAGTAAAGAACACTACACAAATAGTGATCTATGTAGTTAGTTCATTTAGTTTTACTATATTTATACGTTCTAACGGATTTATAATTAATGTTGATTTTAATAATATTCTAATACTATTTAAATTATCATTGTCAATTTCTTTAAGTTTACGTTCTAATCTGCATTCTGATTTAGTATAATCACATAATATACCATTTTTTTTAAAAAACTCTTTATATTTATTAGTAGATTTTAAGAAATCTAACTTAAAATTACCACATGTATCATTTATTAACGATAAATGATAATAATCACGGCTATAGTTAATATCTTTTATAGGATCAAATAAAATCATTCCTGATAATAATTCATAATATGTACATCCAATTGCCCAAATATCAACTGGATATGAACATTTTCCCTCTAATATTGCTTCGGGTGGAATATAATATCGTGTTCCAAGAGTTGAATTGCATTCACCTTCAGATTTTGCACCAAAATCACCAATACTGATATTACAATTATCTGCAGATAATTCAATTTCATCTAGATAATTATTATTTAATACTAAATTTTGAACTATATCCTTATGTATTTTAGATCTAATATTTTCTTTATCAGATGATTTCATTTTATCAATATTTTTAATATTTTTATTTTGCATTAGCCAAAAATCTTTCTTTGCATTTATATACTTTTCATTATATATTTTTTTATATTCTATCATTACAACACTATCTCTTTTATTATAGCCTTTCAAAAAAATATTATCTGGTTTAATATCACCGTGAAATACTTTAAACTTATTATGAAGAATATCAATACCTTTTATTATTTGCTTCATTATATTATTCACAATATCATATGGTATACCATTGCTATATTTTTCAGTTTTAAATAAATCATTTAAATTACATGCATGAAGATTCCATAGTGAGCATACATATTTATTATCTTCAATTGTTTTTATAAAATAATCAATAATATTATTAAAACAATTTGGTTCAGTTGGAAGTTTTTTAACAAATTCTATTTCAGATAAACCTTCTGAATAACAATCTGGATCTTGTACTTTCATTGCATAAAAATTTTGATCTACAATGTTATATACTAGCCATACTATAGATAATCCACCTCTACCAATTTCATATAGAACATTATATTTATTGAATATACATCCTTCTAGATTTAAATTATTATCAAATGTACATTCTTGATCACTTGAATCACAATCTGATAAATTATTATTCATTGTAATAATAAATATTTAAATCTTTAAAATTTATTTTTATATTAATTAATAATGAGTAATATAATTAAATATATACGTAATAAATTTAATATTATACCAAATGCACCATATAAACCGGAAATAAAAGATCAAAAAAAAATATATAATAATACAGTTAGTTCAAAAAAACCAAATAATTCAGTTGCGCCAAATATTAGTATAACATATAAAAAAATTCTTGAATTATATAAGATAAAATCTATAAATGATATGACTGATTTTATTAATAATACAATTAATGAAAACTGTATTCATTATTACGATGTAAATAAATTTTTATTAATTACACATAATAATGATAATACTAATATTATGCCATTTGCACTAATTAATAGAGTTTTTATAGCATGGATTCGTGAAAATATAAATATACTTAAAACTCATAATAATAGTATTATAAATATGTGCTATAATTTAATTGTATTAACACTAACACCTAATTTTATGGAAGAATCAAAACTTAAAACTCATATAGATGCTTATATAAAATACTGGTTTGATAAAAAAGATCAAGATGATTTTGACCTTAATTTAATCAAAGATATGAATATTTACTTTAATAAAAAATTCAGAAATTAATATCTAATATACTATAATGAATATATTAGAAATTAATCCAATGTATATTGAAACCACATTAGAATACCAAAATGTAAACAAGGATATACGTTTACGTGAAAATATAACAAACTTTTATCATAAAAAAGCTATTAAATGGGCTAATAAAAATAGAAACTTATTACAAAATTTAGATACACCAAAAGGGTTTAAACATATATATAATATATTAAGAGTTTTTGTTAAGAAATATAATGTAAACTGGTATAATCTTAAAGATAATTATTATATTGTGAAAGAATATATAATTAAAAAATTAGCGGCGCATAATTAATTTATATTTTTGATTAGATTTTGTATGTTTACTTTCTTTAGTGTCACTATTAAATGTCAATGGTACAGATAATGTAGTTTGAACTGGAGATGCTACTTGAGCTGTTGTTGATGCTAGAGCTACTGTTTGAGCTGGTGCTGATGATGGAGCTGATGCTACTGTTTGAGCTGGTGCTGGTGCCGATGCTACTGTTTGAGCTGGTGCTGGTGCCGATGCTACTGTTTGAGCTGGTGCTGATGATGGGGCTGATGCTGGTGCCGATGCTGGAGCCGATGCTACTGTTTGCGCTGGTGCTGATGATGGAGCCGATGCTACTGTTTGAGCTGGTGCCGATGCTACTGTTTGAGCTGGTACTGATGATGGGGCTGATGCTGGA